>Ga0210051_1000250_pt1 | contig 46435 bp, 45 predicted proteins | sample CryGey092014_all_FD_185464 | JGI IMG/M metagenome (GOLD analysis project Ga0210051, IMG submission 185464) | Groundwater microbial communities from aquifer - Crystal Geyser CG23_combo_of_CG06-09_8/20/14_all (SPAdes) (version 2) | ecosystem: Environmental > Aquatic > Deep subsurface > Groundwater...
AAAGGATAAACCACAGAGGCACGGAGACACAGAGATATCAATTTGTCTCAATACCATTATAAAACTAACCTTTTGATACCATTATGTAAAACAGCTGCATAGAAATTTAATATTAAACCTACTTTAATATTTGCTAATTTTAAATAGGTTAATACCTGCGCTTCGTGAACAGGCAAAATATGCTCTACGCATTTAAGTTCCACTATAACCTTGTTATCGATTATCATATCTATTTTGTAATTATAATCTATCTGTTCACCCTTATAGTTGATCGGAATTGCTTTCTGGCGTTCAAACGGTATGTTTCTCGACGATAATTCTCTACAAAGGCATTCTTCATATACAGATTCCAGTAATCCCGGACCAAGGTTACTGTGGACTTCAATAGCAGCAGCTATGATCTTGTTTGTTAATTCCTCTTCAATTAAAGGTGTATTTTTCATCTTCTACAACCCCTATATTTCTCTGTGCCTCTGTGTCTCCGTGGTTTATCTTGTGTATTGACCTATTTTTTTGTCCAATGAGAAGATAAAAAAAACCATTCACCTCAAAGGCATGAACGCAGCCATTGAGACAAATGGGTTCTAACGGTCCAGATGCAGATAAATGTCCCCTGGTAACCTGGCGTTCATAACCTTATCGGTTTTAGAACCTATAGTTTTGCGCAATTCCCGGTTTCCCGGGATTTGCCTTTGAAGGACTCGATTCAAACAATTGTCAAAAATGATCTTCTAATGTCTTAAATGTCTTTAATGTAGCTATACCTTTGATTATATATAATATAGCATATATTGGCTTAAATGTCAAGTAAATTGTGAAATAAATTGTGAAATAACTGTTATTTTAATGATGTTATGAACTAATGTTAGGCAAAGATGTTAGGGTTGTTAATAAAATAACAGCGTTAAATAACATTTTTACCTAACATTTTCTCCTAACATCTTCACCTAACAGTTTTTGCTATTCTCCGAACACCTCTGCCGAGAAAACAAAGATCTGGGCGTCCTTATCCTTCCAGGACCCGGGAGGAAGGCCTGCTTTTACGCAGGTCTGGTCAAGGAACTGCCATTTATCCCAGCCATAGTCAGTTGCCACCTGGGGAAGCAGTAATCCCTGGTTAAATCCCTTCTTGATAATAAGCCCGTGTTTCCCTACTTCTATCTTATTAACATCTTTTAATAACTCTATAGGTGTAAGTGCTGATATTTCAATATGAATATCTTTAAGTTCATTTGCCTGGACTTCAGGAAACCTGGGGTCTGCCGTGGAAGCTTCTATCGCCATTTTTGATACTGTTTGGTAAAGCGGGAGAACCGGCTGGATATACCCAATACACCCTCTCAACTGGCCGTTCTTTGTCAGGGTTACAAAACCTCCCCTCTTTTCCGTCAGTACCGGGTCAGTTTCAGTAATCTCAGGGACCTTCTTGCTCCTTATATACTGTTCAAGGGTCTGCCTTGCTATCTGAAGCAATCTTTTCTTCTGGGCATCGGTAAGCATTTTAACACCCCCTTTTTCCTCAACTGTGCGACGAAACGTCGCACCGCTACTATTTTTAGGCAGAGCAAGCTCTGCCACTACGTTTGTATCGGTGTAAAAAACGACGGCGCAGTAGCCCACAACGCTTGCTTTGTCCCCTGCGGGCACATCTCCTGAGTTCGCGTATTTAAGCACTTTTGCTTTCGCACCGAGTTTCTTCGCGATCTGAAGGAGCGCAAGAACGGGCCCTGACCCGCACATTTCGGTGGATCCCCTGCTCGCGTTATCCTTATATGTATTTATATCAAGCGATCCTATGTCCGTGAGGCAGGCTCCATCCATCATACAGGCGGAAGCGTAGGGATGGTAGTGCGACATATCGGATGAAGCTATCAGAATAAGGTCTTTGCCCAGGCGCTTGTACAGCCCTGAATCTATTATGGCGTTCGTGAGCGCGTCAGCGGTGATGTTCGGGGGGTAACCCAGGACCAGGGGCACTATCATAAAATCCTTCAGGACCGTCTGCAGGAACGGGACCTGAACCTCAAGCGAGTGCTCCGTGGCGTGTGCCTGTTCAAGTTCCTGCATCATCGCGCTCCTGTTCATCAGCATCCCGGCAGCAACAGTGTCAACCTTTACTTTGCCCAGGGGTGTTTCCCACGTTCCCGAGGGATAAATGGCTATTTTATCAAGAGCGAACCTGTGGCTTGGCCCCGCGATAATGACCGTTATGGGGACACTGATAAAGGTGACTGTCCCCAATAATTTGTAAGCATACGCCGCCACCTGCCCTGAATACAAGTAGCCGGCGTGAGGGACTATAACGCCTATGAGGCGGCTGTTCGCGTTCGCGGGCAGGCCGGAAGGCTCAGCGCTCTCAAGGAAGAAGTTTATCATCTCCTGCAGTTGGGCTTTGTCAGCCGGGTAGAACTGCCCCGCCACCGCCGGCTTCCTCACCTGCGCGCTCGCCCGGAAAGCAACCACGGAAAAACAAAAAACCACGGATATCAATATTATTTTTTTCATGAAATCCTTTGTAACCACAGATGCACACGGATACACTCGGATTACATCTTTGGCTTAAACTTCTAACTTCTATGGATAATAACCTTTAGTAACCACAGATGCACACGGTTAGATAATAAATCTTTCATATTCTAGTTTTGGTTTTGCAAAATTAATTATCAAGCCAACTCTTAGACCCGATATTTTTAAATAGTTTAAGATCTGAGCACGATGAATATTGTCTATCATTTCTGCTGTTTTTATCTCAATGATCACTTTATCGCTTATTATTAGATCGGCATAATATATACCAACTTCCTTTTCTCTGTAAAATACCTTATATTCTTTTTGAGTTGAGACCTTTTCGTTGTTTAGCTCCAGTTCCCAGGCAAGAGCGTTTTCGTATATTTTTTCAAGTAATCCACATCCCAATTCATTCTGAACTTTAAAGGCGGCATTAATTATTTTTCCTGTCAATTCTTCATATAGTAGATTCCTTGCCGAACTAAATAGCCCAATTCTTTTATTATTCACCTTTATTCCTTTTTAATTTTAAAATAAACTATGTTAATCCGTGTGCATCCGTGGTTATCAAAGACAGTTATCAGTTGTTAGTTGGTTAGTTTAAATTGAAAATATACTCAGTGTGTATCCGTGTGCACCGTGGTTAAAAGGGTTATTTTTTGTCGCGGAGCTTTTTCCAAAATTCATCCGGAGGCAGTTTGTCGATAATCTCCCTGAAGGATTTCACCTCGGATTCGTCTATTGGTTTGTAGGTTTCCCGCAGCAGGAGCAGTTCCTCGGAGGCGAATATCTGCGCCTGGAACCGCAGGGCGATGGCTATCGCGTCGCTGGGCCTGGAATCGATCCTTATCTCCTCACCATCCTTCGGCTTCATTATAATGTAGGCGAAATAGGTATTGCCTTTCAATTCCGTGAGCTCCACCCGCATTACCTTTGCCCCGAGTTTTTCTATTATGCTTTTGGCAAGGTCGTGAGTGAGAGGCCGGGGGATCTTGATGCCTTCCATGGCGAACGCTATCGCCTGCGCCTCGAACAAGCCCACTGATATCGGCAGGACCCTCTGCTTGTCATCCCTCAGGACTATTATGGGCAGGTTGGATTTCAAATCTAATACCACGCCCTCAATTTTAACCTTAATCACTATGGCCTCCTCGTTTTGTCATGAGTCATGGGTTATGAGTCATGAGTAAAAACTACAACTTTTTTATAAGACCCATAGTCATCCTGGATATTTTATCCAATTCCCCTAAAAATGTTTCTTCCCTTGTTTTATCTATATAGCCAAGTCTTTGTGCGATTGTGATCTGAGTTTCGAGCTCCGCAATAGAACCAAGCGACATATGCAAAAACTGCCTGAATTCATTGCTGTACCTTCTTCTGAAACCTTCGGCAATATTGGAAGGAATAGAAGACGCTGCTCTTGTCATCTGGCTTATCAAGCCAAATTTCTCTTCCGAAGGGAACGTTTTCGTAATATTATAAATTTCAGTAACTAATTTCAGTAACTAAGTCAACGCTTTTCTGCCAGATCTCTAAATTTCTGTAGCTTTTTATTTTTTCCATTTTTTCACCCATGACCCATGACTCGTGGCCCATGACTGTATTTATATGCCCAGCGCTAATCGCTCGATCAAGGACCGCGGCAGGCCGGCTGCCGCCATGTCTTCCTGGGTTTTGCGGATGTTGTAGGGGAAGCGTTTCACCAGGATCTCCCCTGTCCTGTCGTCATAAACACCGGCGCACGCGGACGGGTTCCTGTCCCTTGGCTGGCCCACAGAGCCAAGGCTTGCTATCGCTTTATTCCTGGCAACGACCTTCACCTTGCCCCCGTCAGCCAGTATAACAAGCCCCCTGTCGTAAAACAGGGGTATGTGGGAGTGGCCCACAAAACAGACCTTTGTTTTAAAGAACGCAAGATTTTCTTTCATCGCGTAGCCGTCTATAAGGTATTCATCTTCCGGCTCCCGGGGGCTGCCGTGCGCCACTGTGAAATGCGGCGCGTCGATCCTTGTTTTGAGCTTTGAGATGAAATCCCTGTTTTCGCCTGTCAGGACTTTCGCGGTCCACAGGATGGCTTTTTTCGCGTCTTCTTTGAAAAAGGAAACATCTTTCAAGTCTACGGCTGCAAGGTCGTGGTTGCCGGATATTACAACAGTCCCGTCTAATTCGGAGATCTTACTGACCGCTTCAACGCATTCGTTGGGGCGGGGGCCGTAGCCAACGATGTCCCCGGCGCATATATATGCCTTTACCGTCCCTTCGAGGAACTCAAGGCAGGCGTTAAGGGCTTCTAAATTTCCATGAATGTCAGATATAATTCCATACTTCATAAATAGGGACAGCCCCCATTTTTTATTTTCTTGATTTTATTGAGGTTTTCTGGGTCTGCCTTTCGGTCTTGTATTAAAACTTCTACCCAGTTTGTTTTCTATATTTGTTATAAAGTCATCATTGCCTGCGGGACGTCCTGATCTGGTGCGGCTCCGCAGTTTTTCAAGGATTTTTTCATCATCCGGATGTGTCAGGAATTTCTTCCAATCTGTTATTTCATGAGTAAGAAAACAATCACCGGATAGAAGTCTATCCGGAGTTTTGTTTATGTGCGCATAAGCGCTGGACCAGCGATATTCCTCCGGCCGGTCAACAATGCGCGCTCTTACGGGATTCCTTTCAATATAGCGAGCAGCTGCGCATAAATGATCGTTATCTAAAAGGCAGGAATAAAATCGAGATTGCCAGAGGTGTCCCTTGCGGTTCATTTTACTGTTAAAATATTGAGAGTATAGCATATGAACCACGTCAAAGGTTTTTGCCATAGAATCAGGTTCTCGCGGAACAACTATGAAATGAACATGATTTGGCATTAGACAGTAAGACCAGATCTCCAGTTTTAATATCTTGCTATATTTACGCATTAAAGAAATATAGAATGCATGGTCATTTTTTCTTTTAAAAACCTTTTGTTGGTTATTTCCTCTTTGCGTAACATGATGTGGAAGATCTACACAGACCGCCCTTGCAATTCTTGGCATATTTCAATCCTTTTTGGATTTAGACTCAATAATTCGCTTGATTTATTTGAGTTATTATAAATAGGGGCTGTCCCTATTTTAATGCGGAAAGCTTGGCGCGAGCTGAACGGTGATACGGATCTGAAGGGTCCGGCACAAGGCGCATTACGCTTTCCAGGTGCGCGCGGCAGTCTTGTGTGTTGTCCAGGTGGAACGCCTGGTAGGCGCCGAACATCTCGTCTTTTACCTTTGTTTCAAGTTCTTTGCCGATATCCGCCATTTTCCGCGTGACGAAAGAAACGGTTTCCGAGTCCCCTCCTGTGTAAAGCTCCAGCCCTTTCCGAAGATACTGGATGGTGAAAAACAGGTTGGAGTCGTTCACGCCTTTTTCTTTGTACAGGCGGTTTGCCATGCTGAAATAATACTGCGGGTCTGAAGAGTGTTCCGCGGACGGCGCGAACGGCAGGATCTTCGCTGTTTCTGTTTTGAAAACAGATATTCTTTTTATAGGTGCCTTAAAGGAAAAGTAAAAAGCCGCGGATACCGCGGCAACGGCAAGCAGGATATACCAGAACGGCTGCGCGGAGCGTGAAGCGCGCGCAGGGGTTTTTATCACGGTAGTGCCTTCGGCCGTTTCGCGCACGGCCGAAGAGGGTTCAGGTTGTTTGACCTTTTGAAGGTGCCTGAGAGGTGCTTCTGTTTCGAACCTGAACAAGGTGCCGCCTATCTCGATCTTATCCCCTTCTTCCAGCACTGTTTTCTTTATACGCTTGTCCCCGATCTTCGTCCCGTTAACGCTGTAATCCTGTATGCTGTATTTGCCGGACCTGAATCTTATGATCGCGTGTTTCCTGGATACCGCGATGTCGGAAATGATGAAGTCGTTCGTGGGGTCGCGGCCGATCGTAAACTCCTTCTGGGGCAGCTCTGCGACCCAGCCTTCTTTGTCGCCTCGCATTACTGTTAAGCGGGCCATGTTTAACTCCTTAAAATCGTTATAGAATCGTTGTTAAATCGTTATAACAATTTAGCGCCCTATCATCTGCAAAACAACCGGGCCTAGAAGCACAATGAAAATGACCGGGAATATAAAAAGCACCATCGGGAAAAGCATCTTAACGGGCGCTTCATGCGCGGTTTTTTCCGCCTTCTGGAATATCGCGGTCCTTATCTGCTCCGACTGTACCCTGAGGGTCTGGCCAAGGCTTGCCCCGGTCCTGTCTGCCTGGATCAGGCTGGAAATGAAGGATGAGACCTCCTGGATGTCCGTTCTCGCGGCCAGGTTGCGCAGGGCTTCTTCCCTGCCCTTGCCGACCTTTATTTCCTGCTGCATAATGCTGATCTCCCGGGTAAGCGGGGTGCGCGATGATTTCTCAAGTATCCGGTTGATCGCGGCGCCGAAATCAAGCCCTGCCTCAACGCACAGCGCAACCATGTCCAGGAAATAAGGAAGCTCTCTGATTATCCCATTTTTTCTGCGGCTCACCTTTTCGCCCAGCCACAGGTCAGGCAGGAAAAAACCGATGACCGGGACCAGCACCGCAACGGGGCTGATATTCCCTGTGGCATAAATAAGGATAGCGAGCAGGATTACCCCAGCAAGTTCTTTTACGGCAAGGAACGAATCAACGCTGAGATCCGGGTATCCGGCGTAATCCAGTTTCCTGCGCGTCCCGTCCCTGTAATTATGCAGTTCCAGCCTGCTGTTAAGTGTTCCTATTTTGTCCAGCATGCGCCTGAAGGATCCTTTCTCTATCTTCGGCGCACGCGCCGTCCGCAACAGCCCGCTGATTGCGAGGAACAATGCCAGAAACAGAAGCATTGAAGCTATCAATAAAAGCATATTTGTCCTTTTCTAATTTGACTATCGTATGTCATTGCGAGTGAAACGAAGCAATCTATTTTTTAAAGGGATTGCCGCGGTCGCCCAAGGCGACCTCGCAATGACGTGCGGTTAAACCTCAATCCGTGTGATCTTTCTTATAAAGAATACCCCGAGGAATTCCAGGCCGCAAGCCGCGGCGATCATCGCCCATCCCAGGGGTCTACGAAAAAGCGGCATTATGTAGCCGGGGTCAACCGCCAGTATCACGAAACATAAAATGACGGGCAGGACCCCCACCACTATTGACTGCATCTTGCCCTGGCTTACAAGGGCTTTCGCCTTGCCTATTATTTTTCCGCGTTCCCGTATGACCGAAGAGATCTTGCCCAGCACCTCTGAAAGGCTGGCCCCTGTTTCCCGCGAGATGATTATAGACGTCACCGCAAGGTCAAGGTCCGCGTTCCTGACCCGTTTCCTGAGATTTTCAAGGGATTCCTGCAAGGGCAGGCCCATCCTGGTTTCTTTTAATACCATGCCGAACTCGCCGGATACAGGCTGGGGGAATTCGTCCGCGAGCAGGCTTATCGCCTGTGTGACGCTTGAGCCGGACCGCAGGGAGCTTGCGAGGAAATCAAGGGCGCCCGGAAGCTGCGCTTCAAGCGTCTGCCCGCGGCGGAACAGCCGGGACAGAACGTCGGACGTCATACGTCGTACGTCGGACGTAAGACCAGCCGGTTTACCGGTAATTTTAAAAGAAGATCTGCCGATCTCGGAGATCAGCAGATAAACCGCGGCAAATGCCAGCCCAATAGCGCAGTATTTTAGTATTTCCATTTTACATCGTCGTACGTCGTAAGTCGTACGTCATACGTTTAGATACGCACGACGTAAGACGTAAGACGCCCGACGGATCTCCTATTGCTTGAGCCCGGTTAAAACAATGCCCCTGACAAAGAAACGCTGGTTGAACAGGTAAACGATCAGCACCGGCATAAGCACGATCGTGGACGCGGCCATCAGCAGGTGCCAGTCAGTCGAGTACATCCCCTGGAAAGACGCCAGCGCCACGGGCAGGGTTTTCTTTTCCATAGTATTTATTACTATGAGCGGCCAGATGAAATCGTTCCAGACCCCCATGAACGTGAACGTGGTCAGGGTCGCCAGCGCCGGTTTTGAAAGAGGCAGGATTATGCGCCAGAAAATCCCGAATGTCGAGCAGCCGTCGATCCTCGCAGCGTCCTCAAGGTCCTTGGGTATGGTAAGGAAGAACTGCCTTAAAAGGAACGTGCCGAAGGCGCCGCCGAACATGCCGGGTATTATGAGCGCCTTGTACGAGTTCACCCAGTTCAGGTATCTGGACGACAGAAGGATATAAACCGGTATCATCGTAACCGCGCCGGGTATCATCATCGTGCCCAGGTATGCCAGGAATAACTTGTCCCTGCCCCAGAACTTCAGGCGGGCGAACGCGAACGCGGCAAACGCGCAGGTGAACACCTGACCGAACGTTACCAGGGAGCTGACAAATATACTGTTCATGAAAAACCTGGTGAACGAGACCCCGGTGGGCCCGCCCTTCCACGCTTCCACGTAATTGCGCCACTCGAACTGCCTTGGTATCCAGGAGAAAACAAAAACCGAACCGGCGTCCTTCAGGGACGTTGTGACCATCCACATGAACGGGACCAGCATGAACACGCCCACAACGCTGAGCAGGACGTAAACAACTACCTTCTGCGCCGTTTCCTTTATAAACCTGCGCTTTTTTGATTGCGCCAGAGACGGGGAGGTGTTGTTAGACATAGAACACCTTCTTTCCCATGGACTTCCACTGCAGGAACGTGAAGACAAATATCATCGCCGCGAGGATCCAGGCGATCGCGGCGGCATAACCCATCTGGAACATCGTGAACGCCTTTTCGTATATATAGAACACCATTGTTTTCGTAGAGTTCACCGGTCCTCCCCCGGTCATAACATACTGCACGTCGAACGACTGGAACCCGCCGATAACGCCCATTATTATCATAAGGAAGTTTATGGGCCCCAGCAGCGGCCAGGTGATGCCCCAGAATTGCCGCCATTTGTTGGCGCCGTCCACCCGCGCCGCTTCGTAGAGCTCTTCAGGCACTCCCTGCAGGGCCGCGAGGTAAAGAAGCATGTTGTAACCCGCTCCCTTCCATATGCCCATCACAATGAGGGACGGTTTTGCCCATGCCATTGAGCCCAGCCAGTCAGGCCCTTTTATGTGGAACAGGTAAAGGAACATGTTGAGCAGGCCCACCTCCGGGTGGTAGATCCACCTCCATAAAAGCGCGCAGGCTATCATTGAGGAAACAACCGGCATGAAGTAGATGGTCCTGAAAATGTTTATGCCTTTGATCTTCTGGTTCATCAGCAGCGCCAGTATGAGCGATGTTGCCATTCCCAGGGGTATGCCTATCATGAAATAAAACGTGTTCAGAAGGTATTTCCAGAAATAAGGGTCGTTGGGGAAGACCGAGGCTCCGTCTTTGTGGAAACCGAGGATGCCGACGAAGTTCCTGAACCCTATCCATTTTATCGGCGTGATGAGTTCCCAGGACGCGAAGCTCAGGAAAAGCGAGGCGAATATAGGCAGGAAGCCGAATACCAGGAAGCCTATGCCGTTCGGGGCCAGGAACGCGAATCCCGTAAGGTTCTCCCTTAAGTGCTTCCGCCTGGCGGGCGCGCTAATCTGAGACATACTTCCTCCAATATTGCACGCTTTCCGAGAGGTCGCTGATTATCTGTTTTTCGCTGGCTGAAAGCGGGTGGAATATTTCAAGCATAAGGTAATTTTCCTTAGACCCGGATGCCTCTATGGCTTCGATGACCTTGTCGGGGTTTATTATGCCCAGCTGGTTGTGTATCTTGGTGAAGGGCCAGTGGTGGCTTTCCTTCGCGTTTGTCTGCTGCAGATGGATGACCGGGGAGACCTTCGCGAACCTGCGCAGCCATTCGTAGGGATCGGTGTCTTTGTCGCTGTGGGGGAAGTTGTGGCAGCAGGCGTGGCCCACGTCCACCGTAAGGTAAACCGGCACAGCGGAATCCTTGTTGAACTTGTCGTAATATTCCTGCGCTTCATCGAGGGTGTAGGGTTTTTCGGATGGAACATACATCTGCTCGAGCATCAGGAACTTGAGGCCTTTTTTCCTGCATTCCTCAGCCAGCATCATAAAGGATTTGTAAACGCACTGCATAAGGAAATCTTTTTCCCTGGGCCTCATCAGGTTCCTGTAAGGTATGTTGTCCAGGTGGCCCCCCATTCCGGACGCGCCCATGGCCACAGCCACTTCTATTGCCTCTTTACACCAGTGCTCGCCGTCCTTCCTTACTCCGGGCCTTGCGTCCCCCAGCAGGTTTACGCAGTGGGTTATGGTGCCGGTGTAGTAGTCGTAGATGACAACTCCGTCTTCCTTGCATTCCTTCAGGGTTTTTTTCGCGATCTCCGTTCTCGTGGGTTCGGATATCATCAGGGGATCAAGCAGGTCCGAGCAGAACTCCACGTATTTCACGCCGATCTTATTGACCACCCACAGCCATTCCCTTGGCTGGGGCCATCTTTTTTTCGCGAACGCGAGGTTTATTCCCAGATGAAGCTTGGTCGCCATGATTTGCTCCTTTCCTTTAAATGATGATGTCAGCGATAAATACCCAAATTAATACTGTTTTTTTGTTTTTAATCGCTGAAATTGGTCTTTTATCGCTGTAATCATTATTTATTTGATTTTAACCACATGCGCCGGCATCGCGCCTTCCGCTTTGATCTTTGCCGCGAGCTCTTTTGCTTTTTTTTCGTCGGTAAATTTCCCGATGTTAACCCTGTAGAAATTGTCCAGGCCCACGGTAGCCTTCTGGGTCCAGGGGTCAAGGCCCTTCTTCTTAAGCTCCCGGACCTGCGCTTGAGCGTTCTCCTCGCTGATGAACGAACCTACCTGGACTGTCCATACCTGCCTGTCTAAAGGCCATAGGGCGTGTGTTTCAGCCACCGCTATCTTTTCAACAGGCACAGCCAGTATTTCAATTGTTTCTTCCGAGATCTCTGCGGTCGAAGGCGGAACGCCCTCTTTTATTTCAACCGTTTCCTCAGGGTGGCGTATAAATTTCGCCTCAGAGCTCAACGGGTACCTGCGGCACAGGTCGTCCGCGGTGATCTGCGCTACCCTGTCGTTATCCGTTTTCATATAGCAGAGATATGTCTGGTAAAGCACGTAGGGTTCTATCTCCCGCGTCGGGAAGATCCACCTGTATTCCCGCAGGGCCCGGATATAATCCTCTTTTTTATAATAAGCGTTGGCGATCCCGGTCTTTGAAGGGACCACAAACCCAGACCAGGGGTTTGACGAGATGGCCCTGCGGAATTCTTCCACAGCAAGGTCGTATTTGCCGTTTTCCATTGAGCACAGCCCCATCCTGTACCAGGCAAGGGGGGTCTGCTTGTGCCTTATGAACAGCTTCGTGAATACCTCGTAGTTAAAATGCGCGGTTTCGTATTCCCCCATCAGGAACCTGGTTTCCGCTATCGCCATATAGGCTTCCCCGGCTTCATCCGTCCCGGGGAATTTTTCAACCACTTTCAGGTATTTTTCTATTGCCAGCAGTATATTTTCTTCCTTCCTGGCGCTGTCCATCAGGCCCAGTAGTTCAGCGTTCATTCCCGGCACCTCATACTGGGAGAAAGCCGGCAAGGAAGAGGCAATTACCGCGAAAAGGATAATGACCGCAATATTTACTTTTTTCATTTCCCCCTCAAAGATTACCACGAAAGCACTCCGCCCGTCTTTCAGCGGGCGAGACTTCGCCCACCCGGAAAGGATGGGCGAGGAAATCACGAAAACACGAAATAAACAACTTTATAACCTTTATAAACTACCTTTTAACCACGAATTTCCACTAATTTACACGAATTATTTTTAACTTTGGAAACTCTGTAAACTATGTAAACTTGTAAGCTTATCAGCCTAAAACTCTGACACGCTGATACGTTGACACGTTGATACGCTTTAACTTGTTACTTGTTACTTGTTACTTGTTACTTGTTGCGCCATTTGCAGTATTATGGCGGCTATCCTTGCCGCTGCGCACGGCCTGCCGAAGTTCTTGCTCGCCCTGCCCATTTTTTCAAGGATCTCCGGGTTGTTTATAAGGCTCAGTATCTCACAGGCAAGCCTGCGACCGTTCAAGTCGCTGTCCGCTATTGTCCGCGAAGCCCCCCTTCCCATAAGCACTTCCGCGTTCAGCATCTGGTGGTTTTCCGCCGCGTAAGGGTAAGGTATAAGGATCGAAGGAAGGCCCCTGGTTGTTATTTCAGCGATGCTTGTGGCTCCCGCCCTGCATACAACAAGGTCAGCCGCGGCAAGGGCGTCCCAGATATCGTCCATGTATGCATACAGCTCATAGCTCATAGCTGATGGCTTAAAACCTGAAGTCAGGGATTTAACGGATTCAAAATCGTCACGGCCGGTAATGTGAAGGATCTGGAGATCGGGTTTATCAAGGAGTTTAAGGGCTTCGGCGAACACGGTGTTGATCTTTCTCGCTCCCCTGCTGCCGCCGAACACCAGCACCGTTTTTTTATTAAGGTCAAGCCCCAGCTTTTTCATCGAGGTTTCCCTTTCAGCTGAAAGGACCTCTTCCCTTACAGGATTACCCGTAACCTCTATCTTTTCCTTCGGGAAATATTTGCCTGATACTTCAAAGGTTATGCCTATGCCTGTTGCCGCCTTACCAAGGATCCTGTTCGTAAGCCCGGCAACCGTGTTCTGCTCGTGTATGAAAACAGGGACCCGGAGGAACCAGCCTGCCAGAGCGACAGGCCCGCTCACGTAACCGCCTACCCCAACGCACACATCGGGCCTGAATTTATTCACTATCGAAAGCGACTGGAAACACGCGGCAACGGCGCTGAAGAAAAACGCGGGGTACGTCAGGACGTTCCGCCTGAGGAGCTTTTTAGCGGAAATACTTTCAAATGGGATCCCGGCTTTTTTCACGACAGCTTCCTCTATGCCGCCCTTTGTGCCGACAAAAAGGATCTTCACTCCCTTGTTTTTCAGGAGCTGTTCAATGATCGCAAGCGCCGGATACAGGTGCCCGCCTGTCCCGCCCGCAGCAATTAATATTTTTATTTCCTTATTATTCATTTGTTTAAAAGTTAAAAAGGTTAAAGGGGTTAAAGGTTTTAAACCATAATTCGTGCTAATTCGCGCCGTAGCCCGCCACGAATATTGGCGGGCGGAGGCCCCTGTATTGAGCTGCATAGCAGCTACAGGGGGAAATTCGTGGTTAAATGTATTTCAGGGGGTAAACGATGAAAGCATCGCGATGATCTTCGAGTAATAGCCCTCAAGGGCGCTTTGAAAGAGCGCGTGCGCTCCCAGGGCAGCAAGCCCCACGAACGCGGCCGCCATCACGTACTCCACCATCCCCTGTCCTTTTTCCCTGAGTTTTACAATCATGTTCGCCTTTTGATTACAGTGATTTAAAAAGAGATTACAGTGATTACTTTTAAAATATCATGATCAGTTTTTCAATATCACCGTAATCATTAGTTAATAATCACCGTAATCGTTATTTAAAGGAAACGCTGGCGGCAAGCAGGATAAGCAGCGAAATAACGCTTGCACCCAGAGCGAACTTTGTTTTCCTGGTTTCTTTCCCCTGCTCATTAAGCCGGGATATCAGCGCGTCCTGCTGAGCTGCCGCGTCTGAAAGATTCTTTTCAAGCACTGCCATGTCCTGAGCCACACCTGTTACTATTTCGGAAGGCTCTTTCCGCGCTTCTTCCTTTATAAGCGATCCCCGGATCTCCTCAAACAGGCTTTTAAGCGAAGCAGGTTCTCTGTTCGAGACCTTGTAACCGGGGCTGAGCGCCAGTATTTCTCTTATTTCAGCCTTCATTTTCTCGTCGTCGCCGAAAGCCCTGTGTATCTTCATCATATAATAGTGCGCTTTTATTTTGTCTTCGTCAGGCGCGTCAGCGGAGTCAGCTATTCCCCGGAATTCTTTCAGGGCGTCTTCGTAATACGCTTTGTCGAACAGGTCAATGCCTTTCTTCATCTCCTGCGCCGGGCAGGAACTTTTGACACAGATCACCACAGATATCACTGTTACCGCTAAGATCAACTTTTTCATTTTAACTCCCGTTAGCAACCACGAATTTACACTAATTTCCACGAATTAAATGAAGTTATTTGCCAAATTTGCTAATTCGTGAAAATTCGTGATAATTAGTGGTTAAAATCAGTTCGAGCAGGTAGAGCATTTGTGCGAGCCGCAGGAACCGCATTTTGAACCGGAACTTGAGCAGGAGCCTGAAGACGATTTATTATCCGCGCTGTGCGCGCCGTGCACTGCGAACGCGGAAAGCAGTTTGTCTAAATTGCCGCTGCCGCACTTTTCGCAGTTTATCTTTTCGTCCTTCCTCATTACAAGGGTCTCAAACTCTAACCCGCATTCATTGCACTTAAATTCGCGAATAGGCATCACAACCTCCAAAATGCTCATAGCTCATAGCTGATAGCTCATAGTTAGAACAAAATACTTAAGCAGCTGCAATGAGCCATGAGCTATATGCGGCATTTGTTATTCTAAAGTGATTTCTCCGTTCTTGTAAATTATCCGCAAGACAGGCTTGTCGGGCGTTATTTCGACCGCCCGGATCTCGTCTTCATAGTCCGGATGGGTGATCTTTATAGCGTGCTTCCCGGCTTTGACATTTTTAATGACCCTGCTTCCCTCTCCCTGCGCCGCGTTATCAAAATATATAATTGCGTCCGCCGGGGTCGAGTTAATGTAAATTGCCCCGGGTATCTCCTCTTTTTTTGCGGAATAAACCGCCTTGTCTTCTTTAAGGGTGGTAAGCGAAGGGTCCGCGTTGTTCAGGGGAGCCGCGGGTGCTTTGCTGATCTCACCGGAACTTTCAGCATTTTTCTTTTCCTCCGGGACAGTAACAGCCGCGGGGGCCGCGTTTTCCTCAACTGACTGTTTGGTTCCGGGTTTATAAAAGAATAAGACCGCTATTATTGTGCACAAAAGCGCTGCGGAAGCGGTTATAATGACCTTCCGGGACATGCCTGATCCTGTTGCCGCTCTGACAATTCTGGAGCTGATCACCTGTGTCTGGGCGCCGGCCGTAGGTGACGCGCCGGCAGCGGTGGTATCTTCGGCCGGCTGCAGCAGTGCCGCGGCGTCTTTTTCGGAAAAAACTATTCCCAGTTCCCTTGCCGCGGCTTCCAGGCCGGTAAGCACTGCCTGCGCTGACCCGTACCTTTTATCCCTGTCTTTTTGAAGGCTTTGCCTCAGGACCTTCAATATCTCCTGCGGGACCCCTTCAAGTGAACGCAGGTCTGTTTCGATCTCAGCGTTGCGCACTTTCTCCAGTATCTCGAATTCCGATTCACCTGCGAACAGCCTGCGGCCGGCAAGCATTTCATACATTACTATACCGGCGGCGAATATGTCCGCGCGCAGGTCCGTGTTTTCCCCTTTCGCCTGTTCCGGAGAAAGATAGGAAAGTTTGCCTTTCAGCATCCCTACGCTTGTGTTCGAGGGAGCCATGAACGCGGCCCTGGCTATGCCAAAATCGCTGAGCTTCACCCTGCCTTCGTTCGAAATAAGGATGTTGGACGGGTTTACATCCCTGTGGATCACGTTCTTTGTGTGCGCGAACTGCAAAGCGTTCAAAACGGATGTTATCACAAAAAGAGCGGAAGCAAGCGGTATCCCGCTGGGGGATGTTTCCATTTTTTCCGCCCTGTCCAGCACCTGGGCAAGGGTCCTGCCATCCACGTATTCCATGGAGATATAGTAACTGCCGTCCTGCATCCCCATTTCGTATATGCTGACTATCCCGGGATGGTTAAGGTTCGCCGCGATGACCGCTTCGTTGCGGAACATCCGGACGAATTCCTTATCCTCGCTTAAGTGGAGTTTTATCATTTTGATGGCGACTATCCTGCGCAGGTCTGTCTGCCTGGCTTTCAGGACATTGGCCATCCCGCCCCTGCCTATCTCTCCCAGTATCTCGTAGTTCCCGAACTTCTCCATTTTGATTATGATTACAGTGATTCTAAAAGAGATTACAGTGATTATTTTTAAATTGCCATACTCAGCTTTTAAATAATCACCGTAATCATTAGTTGAAATCACCGTAATCGGTATTATTAAGCCTTGGGCATCTTGCCGGAACGCAGGCACTTGGTGCACAGCATAACAGTTTTCACCCTGCCCTTTATCTTGACCTTGGTTTTGTGCAGGTTCGGCTGGAAGGTGCGTTTAAACCCCTGGTGCGAGTGGCTGATCTGAAATCCCTGCTGGTGTACCTTGCCGCACAGTTCGCATTTTGCCATAATTCCTCCGGAATTCGTCATACGTCATACGTCGTAGGTCGTACGTTTAAACATTTAAAACGTATGACGTAAGACGTTCGACGCTCGACGTTATTTAGCCCGTGCCATTTTTTCGAACTTCCTTGTGGCTTTAGCCACAAAATTGTAATACTGCTTCCTTTTCAAAAGGGACGCCGCTTCCTCGTCCAGGAACACGTTGACCCTGCGGTGCAGCTGCAGGACGGAAGCGGTAACCTGCGCCGTTACCCCGCCCTCTATGGTTATGGAGATGACGTTCGCCTTGCTCTTCCCGTTCGCGAGCAGTATTATTTCCTTCGCCTCCATAACGGTGCCCACGCCCATTGTTATGGAATAAGTGGGCACTTCGCTCTGGTCTTTGAAGAAACGGGAGTTGTCCTGTATGGTTTCCTCTGTGAGCGTTTTTACCCTTGTGCGGGAGCCCAGCGATGAGCCCGGTTCGTTGAACCCTATGTGCCCGTCCCTTCCTATGCCCAGCACCTGCAGGTCGATGCCGCCGAATTTCTTTATGCGGCTCTCGTACCAGTCGCAGTATTCATCTATGTCGCACGGCTTCGCCATGCCGTTGGGCACGTGGACGTTCTTTATATTGATGTCCAGGTGCTTGAAAAGGTTCTCGCGCATGAAACGGAAATAGCTCTGTTCGTGGTCCTGCGCGATCCCCAGGTATTCGTCCAGGTTGAACGTAACCACGTGTTTGAAGCTCAGCCCTTCATCCTTGTGCAACCTTATGAGTTCTTTGTAAAGCCCCAGCGGCGTGCTGCCGGTCGCAAGGCCCATCACAAGGTTCGGTTTTTTAAGCAGCCTGTCCTTTACCTCAAGCGCGGCTTCCCTGCTCATTTCTTCGTAATTCTTCAGTATGAATACCTGCATGTCAACCCCCAATCCAATTATGAATTATGAATGATGAATTATGAGTCAAAAACAAGGATTTTTTTATTTAAATTTAACTCCATGCAGTTGATTCATAACTCATAATTCATAACTCATAACTATTATTTAAGAAGATTTTGAATAAAGTCGATTGCCTTGCCGACGGTCTTGACGTCAAGCGCGGCTTCCTCGTCCATGGTTATGTCGAACTCCTGCTCGAACGCCGCCACGAGCTCAAGGCTCTGTATGGATTCCGCCCCGAGGTCCTTTACGAAGTCAGACTCGTTTTTGATCTTTTCGGGCTGGACTTTCAGCTGTTTTGACACCACCTTCTTCACCCTTTCCTCAACGCTTCCTTCCATTTTTCCTCCACTTGGGATTACGGCGATTATAACTGAGATTACGGTGATTATCTAAATTTAAATAATCGCTGTCCCTAAAGGACCCCTGCGTCTTGTCCCGATTCTTATATCGGGACTGCAGGGGTAATCATCTTTCTAAATCACTGTAATCAGTTTATTGCATTCTCGACTTGCGGACTGCTTCTTCGCGGTCATCTTTGGTAATTTCATGCACGTGCTTCAGGAGCGCGATATCCTCTTCCGCCAGGCTGACGCCCCTTCTTGACATCGCGGCCCTGGCGGTTTCTGTCTGCATCCTGAACCCGTAGCCTTTTGAAAACGCGTTATTCAAAAACCAGCAGTAGGAAGGGATGTATTTCGGCGCCACTCCCCCGCTTCCCACAACATTGCACATAATGCCTATCACCGTGCCGGTGTTCAGGAGCGTGCCGATGCTTGTTTTGGTGTGGTCCCCGATAAACGAGCCCACCTTGGTGCTTCCGGAATCCACGGCCGTGTTTTTCACGTGCACGGAAACAGAGCTGTAGTCATTTTTCAGGTCGCTGTTCGTGGTTAGCGCGCCAAGGTTCACCCATTCGCACACGTAGGCGTGGCCCAGGAACCCGTCGTGGTACTTGTTGGAATAGGCGTGGATGATGGTTTCCTCCACTTCGCCGCCGACCCTGCACACAGGCCCGATGGATGTCCCTTCCCTTATCCTGGACGCTCCCATTATCTGCGAGTTCCTGCCCAGGTACATAGGCCCTTCTATCCGGGAAAAAGGAAAGATCTCAGAGCTTTCATCAAGGATGATCGGTCCCCTGGTCGTGTCCAGGACCACAAAAGGATGCACCTTCGCGCCGGGAGCGACCCGTATCCTGTTCTCGTCGCCGTACACACAGGCAAGTTTGTGTATCTCGCCTTTGACAGACCCTCCACCGGATGCCATGAAGTCATCCTCTATCGCTTTCGGGTTGTAATTTACAAGGTCCCACGGAAAGGATATGACAGGGATATCCGTTTCTTTTGCCGGGACCGCATGTTTAATTGACTCGAGAAAGATCCAGATATTACCGGCGGCTTTTGACGCTTTTTCTTTTTTAAGCCTTGCGAAAACCACGGAATCGCTTTTTATCCCTATTTCTTCTTCCCCGGTAAGCGGCGGCGCCTTCCCTTCCAGGACAAGCATCCTGCCGTTAATGAAAAGGATGTCGTCGTTAATCGCACCTTCGTTGTTCGCTCCGGCAAACCTTTTGCCGAAAACCGGGACCAGTTCTTCCCGCATCCTGTAAATGATCTCGCATTTCCCGTAAAACCTCGCTATTTTCTCCCAGAGCTTTGTCGCCCCGCATCTCAGCTCGAAAACCGGGCGCAGGAACGTAAGCGGGTAAAGCTGGTCGATCTTGTCGTCCTCGAACACGCAGATCTTCATTATTACCTCCGATGATTACGGTGATTTCAACTAATGATTACAGTGATTATTTAAAATAATTGTATTAATAATATTACTTTTGACTTTATTTACTGAGAATCGCATAATACCTTGACAGTTGTCTTTGCGAGCGATAGAGAAGCAATCTCGTTTTTAACGACGGGATTGCCACAGGCTTCGCCTTCGCAATGACATCAAAAAACGTCAACCAATTAAGCGAATATCAGTAGTTAGTTCAAAAGTATCGACCGCGATCCTTGTTTCCTCGTCGGTCGGTATGACCCAGACCTGGGTCTTTGAATTTTTGGAACTGATAATTCCTTCTTTTCCGGTAACTTCAGAGTTTTTTTTCTCGTCAAGTATTATTCCGATGTTCTCAAGGCCGGAACACGCTCTTTTCCTCACTTCGACCGCGTTCTCGCCTATTCCGCCAGTGAAGATCAGCGCGTCAACCCTTCCAAGCGCCGCGCTGTAAGCCCCGATGTATTTCTTTATCCTGTAGCACAGGACGTCAACCGCAAGCTCAGCGCGGTCGTCGCCTTCCTTTGCCTTCTGCAGGATGGTCCGCATGTCGTTCCCCGCCCCGCTCAGGCCCAGGAGCCCGCTTTTCTTGTTGAGGATATTGTCTATTTCGTCAACCGAATAGCCCTTCCTGATAAGGTAGAACCCTATTGACGGGTCAATGTCCCCGCTCCTGGTTCCCATGACCGAACCTTCGAGGGGCGTGAAGCCCATGCTTGTGTCAACCGACCTCCCTCCCCTGACAGCGGTGATGCTCGAGCCGTTACCGAGGTGGCAGGTAATGGCGTTAACAGAGTATTTGTTTTTTCCGGCGAGCTCCGCGAACCTTCTTGCCACGAACCTGTGCGAGGTCCCGTGGAAACCGTAACGCCTTATTTTATATTTTTCATATAATTCATAAGGGATCGCGTACATGTAAGCCGTCCTGGGCATGGTCTGGTGGAACGCGGTGTCAAAAGCCGCGACCTGCGGGATGCCGGGCATTGCTTCCATCGTCGCCCTGATGCCCGCGAGGTTGGGCGGATTGTGCAGGGGCGCCAGGTCGGAGAACTTTTCCACTGTTTTTATTACGCCGGCGTCTATCTTGACCGAACCGCTGTATTCATCGCCCCCGTGGACAACGCGGTGGCCCACGGCCGAGATCTCAGAAGCGCTTTTTATAACGCCTGTTTTCTTGTCCGTAAGCGCGGACAGAATGAGTTCCATCCCTTTCAGGTGGTCCGGAACATTCTGTTCTATCTTCTGCTCTCCGCTTCCGGCTGAATGCTTCAGAAGGGACTTTTCTTCCCCAATTTTTTCCAGCACGCCTTTTGCCAGGAGTTTCCGCTCCGGCATTTCGAACAACCTGTATTTAATTGACGAGCTCCCGCAGTTAATGACTAAGATTTTCAAGTTGGCTGCTCCTTGTGTTAAATTTGTCATGAGTCATGTGTAAAAGCTTTGAACTCGTGACCCGCGACACATGACTGCAGTTACTGCGCCGCGACCACCGCTGCCGCCCCGACAACGTCATCCTTCGTCGCGCCCCTTGACAGGTCGCTGACGGGTTTCGCGAAGCCCTGGAGGAACGGGCCGTACGCTTTTGCCCCCGCAAGGTACTGGGTCAGCTTGTACGAGATATTGCCTGAATTAAGGTCGGGGAACACAAGCACGTTCGCCCTGCCCCCTACCTCGCTGGGCTCTTTCAGTTTTTTCTGCGCTACCCTCTGGATAAGGGCGGTGTCTGCCTGGAATTCGCCGTCAAAGAGCAGGGAGGCGTCTTTTTGCCTCGCGAGTTTTAATGCTTCGATGACCTTATCGGTGGCGGCGTGCGAAGCGCTTCCCTTGGTGGAAAAGGACAGCATCGCTATCCTGGGCTCCATTTCGAGCAGGTTCTTCGCGCTCCTGCCCGAAGCCACGGCGATCTCGGCAAGCTGGGACGGGCTGGGCTCAATGTTCACGGCGCAGTCAGCAAAGATCAGTATCTTGTCTTTCTCGCCCTGGAACTCGGGGATTATCATTATGAAGAAGCTTGAGGCCGTGCTTATGCCAGGGGCGTAGCCGATCGCGAGGGCAGAAACCTGGATTATGGTGGCGGTAGCTGTTGCCGCACCCGCAACCATGCCGTCCGCGTCCCCCTGGGCTACCATCATCGCGCCGAAGAAAAGATTCTTCCTGACCAGCTTCATGGCTATATCTTTTGTTATGTTGTCGCCCGCCCTTTTAGCGGCGTATACTTCGGCGTATTTCTCCAGTTTCGGCGTTGCCATGGGGTCGACTATTTCTATGGCAGTGGTCTTTATACCCGTTTCTTTTATCTTTGCTTCATTACCGACAAGGACCGGTATGGCAAAGGCCTCGATCCTTATCTGGCTGGCGGCTTCCAGTATCCTCGGGTCGCCGGTCTCAGGCAAAACTATCCTCTTAGGCTGTTTTCTTGCTTTTTCCTTGAACTGAGCGATAATATCCATGTTTGTTCCTTCCTTAAATAACGTCGTACGTCGGACGTCTTACGTCGTACGTGTAAATCTTTAAAACGTACGACCTGCGACGTATAACGGTATTTGCGCGCGGCGTTCGACGCTCGACTTACGACGGTATTATTATTCAACAGTCACGCTTTTCGCCAGGTGCCTTGGCTGGTCCGGGTTGCACCCTCTTTTTACCGCGATGTAATACGCGAGGAGCTGCAATGGTATCACCGCGAGCACAGGCGACAGCTGCACGCAGGTCCTGGGAACGTAAAGGACTTCGTCCGCTTTCTTTTTAAGTTCCTTATCGCCTTCAGACGCGAGGGCTATTACTTCTCCCCCGCGGGCTTTTATTTCCTCTATGTTGGACAGTATCTTGTCATACCTGCGGCCTTTGAGCGCGAGCACGACAGCAGGCATATTTTTGTCTATCAGGGCTATGGGGCCGTGTTTCATTTCGGCGGCAGGATAGCCTTCAGCGTGGATATACGATATTTCCTTCAGTTTCAGGGCCCCTTCGAGCGCCACAGGGAATCCCTCACCCCTTCCCAGGTAAAGGAAATTGGTTTTTTTGCGGAATTTTTCCGCGAGTTTTATTATTTTCCCTTCCTCCCCCAGCATTCTTTTCACAATGCCGGGCACTTTCAGGAGTTCGGCTATCAGTTCCCTTGCCTGCGCGTCCCGGATAAAGCCCCTTATCTTTCCCATGTATATGGCAAGCAGGTAAAGGACGGTGAGCTGGGTTGTGAACGCCTTTGTGGAAGCAACGCCTATCTCCGGCCCGGCGTGGGTGTATATCACAGCGTCTGATTCCCTTGAAATGGTGCTGCCCACAACGTTACATATGGAAACCACGGTCCCGTTCTTTTCGCGCACTTCCCTTATCGCGCCCAGGGTGTCAGCTGTCTCCCCGGACTGGCTGATCGCTATAACAAGGGTGTTCTTTTCGATTATCGGGTTCCTGTACCTGAACTCAGCCGCGTTCTCAACCTCGACCGGTATGCGGACAAGGTCCTCGAGCATGTATTCGCCTATAAGGCCCGCGTGCCAGGAAGTGCCGCATGCGGTTATTATTATCCTGTCAATGCTCTTTATTTTTTGCGTCGATAGATCCAGCTCTTCCAGGTGGACCTCAGCTTTGTCCGGCGAGATCCTTCCCCTGATAGTATCCTCGATAGCCCTGGGCTGTTCGTGTATCTCTTTCAGCATAAAATGCCTGTAACCCTCTTTTTCGGCAGCGCCCGCCTTCCAGGCGACCGCGGTTATCCTGCCGTCGAGTTCTTTCCCGATAATCTTTCTACCGTCAGCTTTAGTAATATCCACGCCTTCTCTTGTCAGGACGGCAAATTCGCCGTCATTCAGGTAGATTATCCTGCGGGTGTGCGCCAGTATCGCCGGGACGTCCGACGCTATGAAGTTCTCGCCTTTGCCAAGCCCGATTATAAGGGGGCTGCCTGACCTCGCGGCTATTATCCTGCCAGGCTCTTTCGAAGAAATAATGCCCAGCGCGTACGAGCCTCTGATCTCTTTCAGCGCCCTGCGGACAGCTTGTTCAAGACTATTTGTGCGACGGAACGCCGCACCGCTACAATATTGTTCTTCTATAAGGTGGGCTATTATTTCAGTATCTGTTTCGGACCTGAACCTGTGACCTTTCTTTTTCAGCTTTTCCTTCAGCTCCAGGTAATTCTCTACTATCCCGTTATGCACTATCACTATCGTGCCGGTGCAGTCCCTGTGCGGGTGGGCGTTTTCCTCTGAAGGACGGCCGTGCGTTGCCCATCTCGTGTGCCCAAGGCCGGCGCTGCCGGAAACAGGTTTTTGCTTTATGAGTTTTTCAAGCAGAGCGATCTTGCCTTCCGCGCGCCTGAGGCTGATCCTGCCTTTCTCAAGCACTGCGATGCCCGCAGAATCATACCCCCTGTATTCAAGGCGTTTTAATCCTTCTATGAGGATGGGGATTATGTCCCTGTTGCCGATATAGCCGATTATCCCGCACATGTATACCCCTTATAACATTTAAAATTTCAAATTGCAAATTGCAAAAGTCAAATTGTTTCAAAAATTTACAATTTAAAATTTACAATTTGAGATTTGCAATAGTTATTTTTTAACCAGCTTAATAAATTCCTGCTCGGAAATAACCGCGACGCCAAGTTTCTTCGCCTTATCCAGTTTTGACCCGGGATCGGTCCCGGCAACCACATAGTCGGTATTTTTGCTGACGGAAGACGTCACGCGCCCGCCCGCCTGCTTTATAAGCGCGGCTGCTTCATCCCTTGAAAAGCCGGAAAGCGCTCCGGTAAGCACGAACTGCTTTCCCTGCAGCTTGTCCGAAGCCGGTCTCACGTGCTCGATATTCAGTTTTGCTTTTTCAAGTTTTTTCAGGAATTCGTCCGTTTCCTTCTGCCTGAAAAATATCTTTATGCTTTCCGCGATCTGTGGCCCGATCTCACGTATATTCTGCAACTCTTCTTCTGCCGCGTTTTTCAGGCCTTCCAGGTTATAACGGCTTGCCAGGACTTCAGCTATATGCTCCCCGACATGCCTTATGCCCATCGCGTAGATCAGCCTGGGCAGGACCGCGGCTTTGCTGCGCCGGATCGCCTCAAGGATGTTTGACGCCAGCTTTTCTCCCATCCTTTCAAATTTCAGGAGGTCTTCTTTCTTCAGAAAGAAAAGGTCTGCCGGGTCCTTTATCAGTCCGTTGTCCACCCACTCGTCAATGTGGGCGTCGCCTATCCCGTCTATGTTCATAGCGTTGCGGGACGCGAAGTGCTTTATCCTTTCTTTTATCTGCGCGGGGCAGGCAATGCCGGTGCACCTCGCGACCGCTTCTCCTTCAGGCCTGAAAGCGTCAGAGCCGCACACCGGGCACTTGCCCGGCATTTCGAACGGCCTTTCCTTTCCTGTCCTTTTTTCCTTTATGACCTTTACGACCTCAGGTATTACCTCTCCCGCCCTCTGGATAACAACCGTGTCGCCTACGCGCACGTCCTTCTTCCTTATCTCGTCCTCGTTGTGCAGGGTGGCGCGCTCCACCACAACCCCGCCGACCTCAACAGGTTCCATTATTGCCACCGGCGTTAAAGCGCCTGTCCTGCCGACCTGAACGATTATGTCCTTTATTTTCGTTGTTTCCTGCTCAGCCGGGTATTTGAACGCTATCGCCCAGCGCGGGCTTTTTGACACTTCACCCAGAGCCCGCTGCTGTTCGATGCTGTCAACTTTTATAACAATACCGTCTATCTCGTACGCCAAGCTTTCCCTTTTCTTCTCCCACCTGCGGCAGAACTCCAAAGCCTCGCCTATATTTCTGCATCTCGCGGTGTTGGGGTTTACCCTGAACCCGGTGTCTTTGAGGAATTGCAGCGCTTCATGCTGGGAAGAAAAATCTATGCCCTCGCAAAAGCCGATCCCGTAAGCGAAGAAAGTAAGCTTCCTTCTGGCAGTAACAGCAGGGTCCAGCTGGCGCACGCTGCCTGCGGCTGCGTTCCTCGGGTTGGCGAAGGCCGGTTCTCCTGCTTCTTCCCTTTCTTTATTCAGTTTTTCAAAGTCGCTTTCGAACATCACGACTTCGCCCCGCACGTCCATAACAGCCGGAAGCCCTTTGCCCTGAAGTTTCAGAGGGATGGCGCGGACAGTGCGGAGGTTGTTCGTTACGTCTTCCCCTGTTACCCCGTCGCCCCTGGTTGACCCGACCCTGAAAACCCCTTTTTCGTACGTGAGGGAAATAGCAAGGCCGTCGAATTTAAGTTCGGTAATATATTCTATGTCTTTTTCGGTCTCCAGTATTTTTTTTACCCGCGCGTCAAACGCCGTAAGTTCTTCCGCGGAAAAAGCGTTCGCGAGGCTGAGCATCGTTGTTCTGTGCCGGACCTCCCCGAACTTCTCAAGCGGTTTGCCGCCCACGCGCTGGGTCGGTGAATCAGGGGTTACGAAGCAAGGGTACTGCGCTTCAAGGCCCTGGAGCCGGCGCATAAGCTTGTCGTATTGCGCGTCCGATATTTCCGGGTTGTCGTCCGCGTAGTACCTGCGGTCGTGGTGCCGTATCTCTTCCCGCAATTTTTCGATTTGTTTTTTTGTTTCTTCTTTATTCATTTTTTTCCAACCATGATTTCTGGCCAGAATATCTTTAGGACCAAATATGAAAAAGTCTCAGCATGCTTCTCGCAATGGCGAAAACTGCTACCTCTGTTAAAATACAAGAATACTATAGCCACTAAAAGACGGACTGACAAGTCTATCGCGGCTCAGCAACAAAGACTTAATTTTCATTCTTGTGGCTCGGACCGGCATTTGAAACTCAATAACTGCACCGGCAGGACGCGGTGTCCAGGTCATGTTATATGCTGACTCTTCCAATTGTAAAGCACTAAAAGACGCTGACATCCTCTCTGTAATTTTCTTGCGATCGCCATAGGTGATGTGCGAGGCGACAAGTAGAAACCGGGCGAACCGAGAGCCAGGTGGAGCAACCATTGCCGCGCCGATCGGTCGCTCCAGTGAAGGGCGAAACGCCATCGCTTTGACATAATCAAGAAAGTGTTTATTTTCATCAAAGAATTCAAAATAACATGAAACCCAGGTCTCGTGGGTCAATTCATACTTCTCAGAGGCGTCATTTTGCATGGCAATGCGAAAGGCGTAGAGTTTTCCTTCTTGCACCTGGATAAAGTCCTTCTGTACAGCCGTAGCCACAACAAGCGGAGGCGGTTCCATCACCAGTGAATGGCTTCCCGAATAGCCACTTGGTTTAAGAGCGGAAACTGCCGGGTGACTTAATTTCCAGTTGTCAAGGTGCAGAAACTCTTCTTTAAAAATTGCCTCTGAACTGCCCCATTCCGAATAGACGGCACCTTCGCGCACTTCCCAGTTCGCTGCCCAAGCCTGTCCCTGCGCTGTGATCATCCGAATGGGGTAGATTCCAAGTCTCGCAGTAGTCGGCAGCGTCGTAAACGTCAGGGCGCGCCACTGCCACAGAGAATGCCCGGAAGGCTGGTGGAAATCATCGTCGCCCAACAACACATACTTGTTAATCCGGCGCCCCTCTGCATCATACTCGTGGAAACGAGCCATTACTCCCATGGAAGCTTTCGGTTCAATGTCGTAGCGATTCCACCCCGAAACCGTGAGCGTGGCGTTAGGCGGCACAAGGTCCTTGCACATTTCCGCTACATCCTGTCCGTCATGGGTGTGACGCTCCAAGCGGAAAGACTGCGAAGCATCTATCGGGAGCCCGATCGTATCCATAAATTTACCAGTCAACGGCATGTCATTGTTGCAGTACCAGCTATTTTCGGGTGGCTGCCATCCGATAATAGAGCGGTCAACAAAAATGGAATTGTGGCCAGACCGTTGTAAAAATACATTCGTCCAATCCGGAATACCATTTTGGTTCTTATCATTAAAATCGCCGCCCGCAAGTAAGTTATGAGGCTGCCAAACAGTCCATTCCCCATTGGGTTGGAGAAAACACACCTGGGTAATGATATCAGTTGTAACACAGGGCCAGTTACTCCATTTGAACGGACTCTTCTCTTGCGATGGCATTTCAGGAGCCAGGGCAGCTATCTGCAAAACGCTGCTGTTGACAGGTAAAGCAATCTCATAAGTATAGGTTCCAAATGTGGAATATATTGGTTTGCTATCAACAGACGAAACGCCCGCCTGTTTCAGTGTGATGAGTCCTTCCTTAGTGAGTTCTGTACCCGCAAGATTACCTCTGCATAACTGTTTGGCTCCTTCAATCCTAATTGTTTTTTTCTCAGCGCCAATTGAGCCAGATGCCAGACAGACAAGCAGGACTACACAAATCATTAAAACCTCTTTTTTCATCTCTATCTCTCTTATTGTTTATTGCTCCATGATTATTATCTAAGAAGCAAGAATGATGATAAAGGCATAGTAACTATTCTTTGGTCATCGGCGATTACGTTATCATCCAAAGTAATTAAAATACCAAAAGGAGCATTGTATATTGTTTTTTCTATAAATGAACGCAAACCTATAGTATCCCGATGAAGGTCAATATGCCTGCGATATTTAATTTCAATTGGAATCCGAAATTCGCCAACTGAAATAATATAATCGACTTCGGGTTCAGCTCCGCGTTCTGGAAACCAGGCTACATCAAGCCCGGGGATTCCGCCTAAAAAGTATCCAAGCACACTTTCAGCAACATGTCCGGCCAAATCGCTCAAATGAGGAGCCTTATCTAACCCCTCAAGAGATAATGGAACAAACTCCTGCAACCAGCTTGCGCGCAAAGCATGATCACAGAGACAAATCTTAGGACGACCTTTTCTTTTCTTTATTCGAATTTCGAGAGGATCTACCAACCTAAGCAGCAAAGTATTATTAAGAAATCTCAAATAAGCCAAAACCCTATTCCAGCCAACATTGGCGGTTAAAGCTCTGCGTAATTCTGTAATAAACAGAGCCTGTCCCGGAGCTTGACCAATGTAACGGCAGCAAAGACGAAATAATTCCTCTAATAAATCTTGATCACGTTTTCTTCCTCGCTCTCCTACTCTTAAATCGTGCTGGATCACTCTCCTTATTACTGTTTCGTTAAGCTGGTCAGATACCTCTCCCCAAGGGCGATCAGTTCTTACCTGAGCAACCGGATAACCGCCTCGATCTGAAAATAGATTAAATGCTCTGTCGCGTGTTAGTTTTTGTTTTACTCCGTTCTCGCGTACCAATACCCAGAAATCTTTCTGAGTTAGTTCTTTCAATCCATTTAATTTAAGCAAGGGAGCTATTTCCGGAAAACCCTGCAATTCTGCAATTTCCCGCAAAAGGAAAGTTCCAAGTTCTAATGTAGTGATTCTTCCTGCAAGGCTATCACGCCCATATTCAATACGAAGCGCGGAACTACCAGTTAAAAGTATCCTGACAGAATGGTTATCAACCAGCGATTTGATCTGCGGAGACCAATCAATCAAATTTTGCACTTCGTCAAAAAATATGTAGACCGGTCGACCTTCTTTTGCCGACTCATTAAAAGTCTTTTTTAAAACACAACCCTGGAACCAACGACATATACTTAAAATAGGATCTTTTAATCCTTTTAAGGAAGGAATTTCATCGAATTGTATACGTAAAATATTTATCGGATTAATCTTTTCTTTTTCAATTAAATGCGCAATGACATGCTCCTGTAGTGTTGTTTTTCCAACTTGACGTGGTCCACGCAATACAGTCACAGGCGCAAGTCCTGATTTTAAACGCTGTAGCGCATGCTCAAATAACCAACGATGAAATTTTGGCAATTCCCGCATGGGTCTTCCGCTCCACCAAGGATTTATCTCCTCTATAAAATCCTCCAATTCCTGATTTAGATGAAGACCGAATAAATCATGATCGTAGGGATTCTTTTTTATTTTGTTATTCATTTTTTACACCTTTTACTATATTTTTGATATTTAGCAAATTATAGTTTATTTACTTGCCCGTTAGAAGGCTTTTTCGTAGATCTTTCTAAAGTCGTCCGCGCCAAGCGTTACTTTCATACGCTTCATCGCCCTTTCGCAGCTGCCAACGGCTTCCTGCGCGAGCTTATCTATATCCTCTCTTAACACGCCGCAATCTCTCAGCCGGAAGGAAACGCCTGTCCCCTTCACGAGTCTCTCAAGCACGGCACGGATGTCCGCGCCCAGTTCTTTTTCCAGCAGGATGAGTTTTTCCCTGTAATGCGGGTACAGGTATGCTATCGCAGACGAAAGCAGCATCGCGTTGGTCTGGCCGTGCTTCAGCCTGTAACCGAGGGCAAGCGGGTAAGCCATGCCGTGCACTATTATCGTGCCCGTTTTATTTATCACCATTCCCGCGAGCATCGAGGCGTAGAGCATGCTGCCGCGCAGGCCGGCGTCCCCGGGTTTCGAAAGCACCTTCAGCAGGTTCCTGCTTATGATCTTCATGCTTTCCACCGCAAACAGGTCTGAGAGCGGGTTCGCGCCCGTTGACATGTAGCCTTCAAGGGAATGGGAGAACGCGTCCATTCCGGTGAAAACCGTCAGTTCTTTTGTAAGGGTGATGGTAAGGGAAGGGTCAAGTATGCTTATCTTGGGCAGGATCTTATATGAAGAGATCGTTTTCTTTCCGGGTATGGACCAGTCCACCATCACAGCGTACCTCGCGACCTCGCTGCCTGTGCCCGCGGTGGTCGGGACCGCGATGACCGGGAGCGGGTCATTGGGGAATTTTTCCTCCCCGAAATAATCGCGCAGGCTGCCGGCGTTGGTGGCGAGTATCGCTATCGCCTTCGCGGTGTCAAGGGGGCTTCCGCCCCCTATGCCTACAACGCAGTCGCAGCCCGCATCTTTGCACGCCTTCGCGCCTTTTTCAGCGGTTTCCACGCAGGGCTCAGGCTCAACTTCCGTGAACCTGCTTGTCCCGACCCCCGCTTCCTTCAGCAACGCCTCGGCTTTCTGCAGGAGCCCTGTGCCCAGCGCGAAATTCCTGCCTGTGACAAGGAACGCCTTTTTGCCCCATCCCGCGGTCTCTTTTAATTTATCTAATATACTATCTCCCATATATATTTTAACAGGGAGATTGAATAGCATATAGTCTGTCATAGTACTTATATTTTACTAATATTTGATAAATTGTCAAGTTTCTGTTTAAAACGTCAGTAAATCGTTATCCAATCGTTATAGAGTCGTTATCCCTGTAGTTCCGATGAAACCGGAACTCAACACAGGGACCTACGAGTCAGAGCAGGGCTAATGACTCTCCGGAAATCGTTGGTGAATCGTTGTTAACGATTTTACAACGAAGTCACAACGATGTTCAACGATTTAAGGATTACTGCCCTACTTCTGTGGTTTCGAACAGGATGGAGCCGATTGAGACGATCACGATGCAGATCGAGGAGAGAACGGCGAAATCCAGCCAGACGGGGAACGCGGAAGAACCCATGAGAGCGCCGCGCATCCCGTCAATGCCATACGTAAGCGGGTCGATATAGATAAGGGGTTTTATGAATCCCGGAAGTTCCTGTATGGGAAAAAGAGCCCCGGAAAGGAAGAAAATAGGAAATACAACGAAATTCATAACGAGCTGGAACCCGTGCATATCCTTCATTTTGGAAGCGAAAGCAAGGCCCAGGCCTATGAAGGTAAAAGTTATGAGCAGCATGAATGCCACGCAGACAAGCAGGCCGGTGATCCCGGGAATTCGGAACCCGAGAAAAGTGCTTAATATTAATATCATGAATCCCTGTATAAGGGCTGATGTGGAACCGCCTGCCATCCTGCCCAGGACAATTGAAAGCCTTGTCACGGGCGTTACCATTATCTCCTTGAGGAACCCGAATTCTTTGTCCCAGAGCACCTGCAGTCCCCCGAACATGCTCCCGAAAAGAAGCGTCATCCCGACTATTCCCGGTATAAGGAAGGTCATATAATTCACACCCGCGGGCATGCCCGGAAGCGTTGCCTTCCTGAAACCCGCGCCCATGAAAACGAGAAAAAACAGCGGCATTACAAGCGAACCGATGACCCGGCTTTTCGCCCGCCACGTCCTTTTCATTTCCCTGAGCCAGAGCACGTATATTGCCTGGAAACTTATCGCTTTCATTCTATCTGCCCCTTCTTATGTTCATTCCTATCCGCGATCTTTCCTCGCTGTCCGTGTTCACTTCCTTAATGGTGGTTCCCGTGTACTGCAGGAAAACGTCCTCAAGGCTTGGTTTGTGAAGCTCAACGCTTTTGATCTTAACGCCCTGAGACTGCGCGAATTCCATCAGGAGAGGGATCTTCCGTTCTCCGTTCTCAACGCTAAGGTTCACAAGGTTGCCGTGCGCAACGGTTTTCTTCACGTAATCCAGTTTCCCGAAAGGCCCGGGATCCCCGTTTTCCATTTCAAGGGTGACAACGTCCGCCCCTATCAGGTTCTTAAGGTTCCTGGGCGTGTCAAGCGCCACTATCTTTCCCCTGTTCATTATGCCGACCCTGCCGCACAGGTAGTCGGCTTCATCCATATAATGGGTCGTTATGAGTATCGTGGTGCCCTGGTCCCTGTTCAGTTTCTGGATGTAGTCCCAGATCTTTCTCCTGGTCTGGACATCCAGGCCAAGGGTCGGTTCGTCAAGGAACAAAACCTTGGGGGCGTGCATGAGCCCTCTTGCGATCTCAAGCCGCCTCTGCATGCCGCCCGAATAATTCTCGACAAGCTCGTCCGCTTTCTCGGTAAGGTCCGCGAGTTCAAGGACCTCAGTTATCTTCTGTAGGCGTTTCTCCCTTGGCATGTTATACATCCTGGCGTGGAAATCCAGGTTTTCCCTTCCTGTCAGCTGCCTGTCAAGGGCGGGGTCCTGAAAAACTATCCCTATGTTCTCCCTGACCCTGTCCCTGTCTTTCAGGATGTCGCTGCCCGCGACCGTTGCCCCGCCTGAAAAAGGCGGTATAAGGGTTATGAGCATCCGTATGGTGGTGGTCTTGCCCGCGCCGTTGGGCCCGAGCAGGCCGAATATCTCGCCCTCCTGCACGTCAAAGGTTATGCCGTCAACCGCGGTGAAGTCCTTGAATTTTTTCGTTAAGTTCTTTACACTTACAATTTCCATATATTCACCTTAAAAACAGATCCTGGATCCTGGATACTAGTATGGTGTCGCATAAATCCCTTGACATTTGATTCTGCTTTGAGTTGTCATTGCGAGCGACCAAAGGGAGCGTGGCAATCTCGATTTTTAGGTCAAGATTGCTTCGTCGTTAACACTCCTCGCAATGACAGCCCAAATGTAAAGAACTGTTAGAGACACCACACTAGATCGTAGTTGTAGGAATTTGTATCTAAATAAAATCCTTAATCCAGTATCCAGCATCTAGGATCTAGGATCAGGACTTTGTTCACTCGTGTCTCAATGCCTCTATTGGGTCTAATTTCGCTGCTTTGCTTGCCGGATACACTCCGAAAAATATTCCGATGAACAGGGCAAATCCGAAAGCCAGGAGCACTGACCACGGCGTGACCGCGGTCGCCACCCATCTGCGAAGCGCGAGCGACCCGCTCCAGCCGATAAGTATCCCTATGATGCCCCCCGTGGCGCTTATGAGGATGGATTCTATGAGGAACTGGGTGAGGATATCACTTTCTTTCGCCCCTATCGCCTTCCTTATGCCTATCTCGCGCGTCCTTTCAGCCACAGTCACAAGCATTATGTTCATTATCCCGATCCCGCCCACAAGCAGGGATATACCGGCTATGCCGCCAAGCGCGACTGTCAGTATCCCGGTGATCTTCTTCAGAGTTTCAAGCACGTCCTTCTGGTCCGTTATGTCAAAATCGTTTTCCGTAAGCCTGCGCAGCAGGATCCTGCGGACTATCCTTTTCGATTCTTCTATCCTGTCCTCGCTGGGCGCCTTGCATACTATGAAATTGACCTTTGTGGTGCCCAGCAATGCCTGCGCGGCAGTGATAGGTATCACGATCTGGTCATCCTGGTTCTGGCCCATGGTCGCGCCCTTGCTTTCCAGTATGCCTATGATCTTGAATTTTCCGCCGCTTATGGCAATGTCCTTTCCTATGGGATCCTTGTTGGCAAAGAGCTCTTCCACTATTGTCTTGCCTATCACGCAGACCCTTCTGCGGTTGCTGACCATATTTTCGTTGAAGAACTTGCCGTCCGTCACTTTCTGGCTCAGGGCTTCGGCGTATTTCTCCGTGGTCCCGAATATCGCTGTCATGTATGTTGTATTGCTATATTTCACCACCGCGGACGTGCGCAGGACCGGCACGACCTCAATGCCTATGCCGTTCTTCGTCTGAATAGCAATTACATCATTATAAGTCATCTTGTTTGACATCATGCCCGGCGGGGTGTGGCTTTTGCCTCCGCCCATGTTCGGCGAAATAAAGAAAAGGTTCGCGCCAAGGCCCTTTATCTCGTCCGAAACCTGCTCCTTGACCCCCTGGCCTATGGAGACCAGCATTATTATCGACATGACGCCTATGAGCACGCCCAGCACGGTGAGCGCAGTCCGGACCTTATTAGCTCTCAGCGCCTCAAACGCGTTGCCCATCCCTAAAAATAGTTTCGCAAAAAAATCCAAGTAAGCTCCTGAGATTAAATTTTATTAATTAGAACCTAATTAGTTTAAATCTAATTAGCAAGCTATCCTATAGAATTAGATGGCAGGCGTAGGAACATCCTTCCATGCTGTGGATTTCTCAACTTCCTTCATGCTTACGATCTCGCCTGTTTCTACGTTTATATCAATAAACCCGACTGGTTCCCTTGTGGTATTAAAAGAAAGCAGCCCTTTTCCTGAAATATGCTTTCCACGATTGTTGTCTACCTGCACAAATATAACCCGTCTATACGAACAAACTTTGCAATCCAAATTTTCTTTGTTAATCCCTATAGGACAATGGTGTCTTCTTGCAAAAACAGGGTCAACATTATGCATTTTGGCCATATGCAGAGCCGGGGATGCTCTTAAATGGCCAAAAGGATGTAACACCCATTCAGTAATCATGGATAACGTATGGCTTTGTTTGAAAAGATGGAAATCAGAGCCTGTATTGGCGATCATGCCCTGCATTACATAGTCAGCCGGCATCAAATAACACAGGTAGTCTTTTTTGCTGTTAAGGAAACCTATCCCTTCCTTGTCCTCACTGATAGAGATATCGTTAAGTACTTTCACGGCATGGCTGTTGTCTTCAGGAAGGATGGATATAAGAGTGACATTGTTTCTGTTCTCAAAAGGAATCTGATGCAAGGTCACTGTCCTGAGGATAAAACCGGTTCCGAGGGTCAAAAATATAAAGACCAGCGGAATTAAAAAATACTTTATATCCGTTGCGGGCATTGTCTTTCCAAGAAATTTTTCGATAGAACCCGGGAAAAACATACCCGTTTTATTCATATATTCAGCATACGTTTCTCCGTATTGGCCCAACATCCTTCTTTCCTCGTTCTTTGCAAGAAAATAATAAAGTATAAACATCAGGGATAATGACGCAAGAACAAAGAACCTTGGCCACAATATGGCCATACCTATTCCCCATATCCCTAAAGCCACATATTGTGGATGGCGGATATATGTGTATAATCCTCTGACAACTGCCCCGCGCTTGAATATCTTGTTAAAATATACCTGGAAAGCGCAGAAAAAGAAAGTAACGGCGCCTATTATAAAAAACACAGAGCCTAATATACGGATAGTCCTTAAGAATAGGGTTGGGGGTAAAATCATATGGGGCAGGAAGAACGTTGTAAGCCATCCTGTTATCGCGTATTGATTCAACCATTTGAATACCGGGTTAAAAACAGAATAAAAGAAAAATGCAAAAGGACTTATCATTATCATAACCTCTAATGCTATGATGACAAAAAATGCTATGCCTCCATATGCTGAAACGCTCTTCAACCATTCAGTTACTTTTGTTTTATTCGTGCTCATAAGCTCCTCCTTAAAACTTTTTTTATCAGATGCCAAACGTACTTTGATCTTTACAAAGCTCCTTAATTACTTTTCCCCGGCATGGTTGTGTTCTTTTTTTTCTTTTCCTGCTCTGCTATTATTTTAATGTATTTCTCCGGGTTCTTTTTGAATTGTTCAACACAATGAGAACAGCAGAAATTATATATTTTGCCCTTGTACGTATATTTAGTTCCTTTTCCTTTCTCTAATTTCATCCCCATAACCGGGCAATAATCATTCCCAACCTTAACCAATTTCTGAGTTTTTTCCTTTAATGACATACTATCGGTTTTTGTCCCGGTATTAGTTTCATTATATGAATTTTTCTTCTGCATACTCCAGCAGTGTGCTCTGCCAATAGTTAGCAGTGCCCCAAACATGAATATCAAAACTAACAAAATAAATAAAATTTTCTTGCGCATTTTAACCTCCAGGCAAAAGCGGGTTTGTCACTCGTAGCGCAACGCTTCGATCGGGTCCATGTCGGCCGCCCTGCGCGCCGGGTAATACCCGAAGAACACGCCGATCGCTATCGCGAAGCCGAAAGACAGGAAGATCGAGCCGGGGGAAACAAATATCGCCCATTTTGCCAGCGTTGCTATAAGGATGGACACGATAACACCCACGCATATGCCGATTATCCCGCCGAACAGGCTCAGCATCAATGCTTCTATTATGAACTGGAGCAGGACGTCGAACCTTTTCGCGCCCACAGCCATCCTTATGCCGATCTCCCTCGTGCGCTCTGTGACCGACACGAGCATTATGTTCATTATGCCTATGCCGCCCACAAGAAGCGAAACAGAAGCAACGCTTCCCAGGAGCATTGTCATAGTGGTTGCCATTGATGTCGCCGCGGCCATTATGTCGGCCATGTTCATTATCTGGAAATCGTCGTCCTTACCAGCGCCTATGCGGTGGCGCTGCCTCAGCAGCTCTGTGACCTGCTGCTGGACCAGTGCGATAGCATCGCTGCTTACAGCGGATACCTGTATGTTGTTTAGGAAGGTAACTCCCGTAAGTCTTTTCATCACGGTGGTGTACGGCGCGAGTATGGTATCGTCCTGGTCCCCGCCGAAACCCGACCCCTTCTTCTCGAGCACGCCGACGATCTTGAACTGCATTTTATTGACGCGGACGTTTTTGCCGATGGGGTCGGCGCTTCCGAACAGGTTTTCGGCTACCGTTTTGCCGATAATGCATACTTTCGCGGCATCGCGGACCTCCTGCTCGTTGAACGGCACCCCGCTTTCGACTTTCCAGTCCCTTATCTCAAGGAAATCGATATTGGAGCCCTGGATCCTGGTGTTCCAGTTCTGGTTCCCGTAGATAACCTGGCTCTGGGTGCTTACCATGGGGGCAACATAAGCTGCGGAAGTTATCTCCTTTTTTATCGCAAGCGCGTCTGCTTCTTTGAGCGAGGTCCTTGAGCCCCAGCCGCCGTGCACGCCGCGTTCATTGGCGCTGCCGGGAAAGATCTGTAGTATGTTATTGCCCAGGCTTGACATCCGGTCCATTATTGCCTTTTTCGCCCCGGTGCCGACGCTAAGCATGGCTATAACCGCGCCGACGCCTATGATTATGCCCAGCATTGTAAGGATGGAGCGCATTTTGTTCTGGACCAGGACTTTGTATGACATTTCAATGGTGCTTATCAGATCCATTGCTTTTCCTCTGAGAATGATTACGGTGTCGCCCCTACGGCGACCCGCCGAAGTGGCGGGATTTTTAACCGCGATTACGGTGATTATTTAAAAGAGGAATCTTGGCTTTTACAAATGACTAATGACTGCTTTTTTTAGTTATAGCTGTTGACTACTCACTACCCACTATTCACTAATCACTGTATTTACCGCCTGACCCGCATTCCGGGCCCGCCCATGCCGAAAGGCGCCGCTGTTCCGGTGCCTGAGCCTTTGCCGTTAGCGTTGATCCCAATTACTGCCTGTGTGCCTTCCGCGATTTCCTGCGATTCCACTTCGGTTGACACCCCGTCTGTTATGCCGGTTTTTACCCTGACAGACCTTATCGTTTTTCCGTCAAAGACCCATAAGGTGCCGAAATTTCCCGCGGGTTTTTTCTGTTCCTGCCGGCTCGCTCCCCGCTGTCCTTCGGGACCCGCAAGTGCTCGCTGTTTTTCTCCGCCTGCCATCTTCGACGTTCTTTCCCTGCCTGCCGCCTTCGGTTTTTCCGTTACGGTATCTACGACGGGTTTTTCTCTGTTATTGTTTTTTTGCGCGATCTGCTGCAGCACGTCCGCGGACGGCTTGAACCGCAGGGCTGTGTTGGCAACTTTAAAGATATCGTTCCTGCGGTCAGTTACTATGCTGATGTTCGCGGTCATTCCCGGCTTTAAAAGCAATTCGTCGTTGCTCACGCCTATTACGACCGTGTAGGTCACGACCCTTTGCACTATTTCAGGCGCGATGCGGACCTGGCTTACTCTTCCGCTGAAATTTTCCTCTGGGAAGGCGTCCACCGTGAAAACAGCTTCCTACCCTTTCTTTATCCGGCCAATGTCCCCTTCGTCTATGTTCGCCTCTATCTGCATTTCGCTGAGGTCCTGGGCTATCGTGAAAAGGGTCGGCGCTGAAAAGGAAGCCGCTACTGTCTGGCCGGGATTCATATTCCTGTTCACCACTATGCCGCTGATCGGCGAGGTTATGGTGGTATTTTTAAGGTCTGTCATCGCCAGATCGTATGACGCCTGCGCCTGCTTCATCTGGGCGAGCGCGTTCTGGTATGTTGTTTCAGCCGCGTCCTTGTCGCTGCGGGCAATAAGGTTCTTGGCGAACAACTCAGTGTTCCTGTCAAGCGTGCGCTTGGAGTCGTCAACCGCTATCCTCGCCTTCGTAAGGTTCGCGTCCGCCTGGTCAAGCTTTGCCTTGAACGGCGCGGGGTCTATCTGGGCTATGAGCTGCCCTTTCTTGACCTCGGAATTGAAATCCACGAGAATGTCCTGTATTATTCCCGAGACCTGGCTTCCCACGTCAACGGATGTCACCGCGTTCACGGTACCCGTAGCCGAGATCATGGAAGTAATGCTGCCGCGCTCCACTTTTACTGTTTTGTAGGACAGGCCCGCGGGTTTTCTTGTAAAAATAATCAGCGCAACAACAACCGCTGCCGCGGCCGCGAACCACCATATTTTTACCTTTATTTTTCTCACTTTTTATCTCCATTATATTTTATTTATTCCTTATTTTTCCTCTCCCTTGGACGGGAGAGGATTGAGGTGAGGGTTATTTCTACGGTATATAAAAGGCGTCCAGCAATCCTGCTGATTTCCTGAGGCTTGCCACGCTTTCCGCGTAATCGTAAAGCGAGTTGATATGGTTTGTTTTCGCGCCTGTCAGCGTTGTCTGCGCGTCAGCCAGCTCTATCATCGAGCCGATGCCCGACAGGTACCTGCCCTGCGCGAGTGAGAAATTCTCTTCCGCGTTCCTCAGGCCTTCAGCTGCCGCATCTATGCTTTCCTTTTTTTCCTGCATTGTCAGGTAAGCCTGCTCAACTTCCAGCCGCACGGAAAGCTCAAGGCTCTTTTTTCTTTCCAGCGCTATACTCAGGTTCTCGCGCGCGGTGTTAAGCCCTGAAATGTTTGAAAAACCCGTGAAAAGCGGGATGGATATCCCAACTCCCGCGTTCCAGGACGAGCCTTCCGGGTGAAAATCATACTCCGCTTTTGCCTGGATGCCTGACCCGTCTTCCAGGAACATCCTTCTCACTGAGGATGACAGGTTGATCCTGGCTGATCTTATCGAAGATTCCATTTCAAGCACATCAGGCCTGGATCTGAACGCGCGCTCAAGGCAGTATTCCAGGCCTATGTCAAAAGCAGTCGTGTCGACCGTGTTTTCAACCTCGAAATCAGCCTGTTTCATCCCTATCGCGTTACCGAGTTTGAGTTTCGCGATCTTGAGCTTGTTCACGGCGCTGATAAGCGAGAGCCTGTCATTCGCCTTCTGGACCTCCGCCTTCGTGACGTCGATCCTGGACTTAATACCTGCCTGGTAAAAATCCTTTGCCTGCGAAAGATGCTCTTCTGACTGCCGCAAAGATTCGGAATCCATTTCTGCCAGGCGTTTTGTTTTTAAGTATTCGTAATACTGCTGCGTAACGCTGAGTATGATCTCCCGTATTTTATCCTGCAGAAACAGGTCGCCGGAGTTCCTGTCCTCAACATCCAGGCGTAACGAGTCGATCGTTTTACCGAAATCCCAGATGTTCTGGGTTAATGAAATTTTCGCCGAATAATCATCCGCCGCCGAAGCAGACAGGTTGTCCTGCCAGACGCTGTATGAAGCTGAGGCTTTTGCCTGCGGGAAAAGGGAAGAAATGGTCTTTGTCAGGCTGTTCCTTGAGATATTAAGGTTTGATCTCGCTATTTTAAGGTCAGGCTGGGATTCCAGCGCCATGCTGATGCATCTGCCAAGGCTGAAAACGCCGGTTTCCGCCTGCGCGTCCGCCGCAGGTGCTGCCGCGAATGCGAAGCACGGCACCAAGAATGCCGCTATAACCGCTAATGCAGCAAATATTTTCAATGCCCCCAATATTTTTAATGCAGTTAATGTTTTCAATGTCTTTGATATCCTTATTTTATTTCTTCCCTGAAAGGTCCACTTCCTCCGTAACTTCTCCGTCTTTTAATATTATTATCCTGCGCGCGTTCTCGCCCACATTCCTGTCGTGCGTGACCATTATAACGGTGTGGCCTTCCTCGTTGAGCTTTCTGAGGATCCCTATTATTTCCACGCCTGACTTGCTGTCAAGGTTGCCTGTGGGTTCGTCAGCGAGTATAATAGCCGGGCTGTTTATGAGCGCCCTTGCTATCGCGACCCTCTGCTGCTGGCCTCCGGAAAGCTCGCTGGGCTTGTGGTTCATCCGGTCTTCCAGGTTTACCATTTTCATCGCGTTTATCGCTTTTTCCCGCCTTTTTTCCTTCGGGATGTTCGCGTAAAGTAAAGGCAGTTCAACGTTGCCCAGCGCGTTCATCCTCGGAAGAAGGTTGAAGCTTTGAAACACAAAGCCTATCTTTTTGTTCCTCAGTTCCGCGAGCTCGTCTTTTTCCATATGGCTGGTCTCAATGCCGTCTATGGTGATAGTGCCGGATGAAGGCCTGTCAAGGCACCCTATAAGGTGCATCAGCGTGGATTTGCCTGAGCCTGAAGCGCCCATTATGGCAACGAACTCACCTTTTTCTATGTTTATGTTTATTCCCTTGAGCGCGGGAACTTCTATCTTGCCCAGGTGGTATATTTTTGCTAAATCTTTAGTGCTTATGATCATCTTTACCCCTCTTTTACCATTTAACCTTTTTAACCTTTTTAACTTGTTTTATCGGCTGCGCGGCGGCGGGGGTCCTGGTTTGTGCGGATGCGGCCCTGTGTCCGAGAAAAAAGGCATTGCTGCAAGCCCCATCTCCATCCTGTTAAATATCCTGTTGAACCTTTTAGCCTGTTCGGGTTTCAGGCAGCTTCTTGTTTTTATGATGCTGTCAACCGAGGCGTTCTCGATCTGCGCCTGCAGACCCGATATTTCAAGGATGATCTTCTGTTTTTTTGCCTCATCCACCTTGCCTTCCTTTATCATTCTGAACAGCTCTTTCCTGAGTTCGTGGGATCTCCCGGCAAGCGGCGCGATCGTTTTTTGGGATTCTTCGTGGATGCGCAGTATTTCCTTTTTCTGTTCCCCTGAGATCCCCATTTTCCTGCATAGCATGTCCAAAGGTGCCCTCTTCATGGCGAATCCCGGGCCGCCCGCGCGGAACATTTTCCTTACCGCCGCGTGCCTGAATATCACCGCGGAAGCTACCCCGATGTTCAGGGCAAGCGAAATTATCAATACTGCGGTCATGATCCTGGATCTCATTTAAGCACCTCCGAGATATTCGCTGTAAAGACTGCCGAAAGAGTTTTCAGGCAGCGCTTCCAGCGTTTGCAGGTTCAGGGTTGATTCGGTTTCCTTTGAAAAAGCTGATTCGTCGTTCGCCTGGGTCCAGTAGGTGTTGCCCAGCAGAACTCCGGCCAGCAGGGAAAAGCCTATTATAAGGAAAGAAAATGCCGCGCCTGCGAAAGCTGTCCTGAAACCAAGCCTGAAGATGCCGGGAACGGTTTCGGCGCCTTCGGCAGAGATCTTTGCTTTTATTTTATTGAAAAAATAAGGCGGGGTTTCGAGAACTTCAGGAACTGCTAGTTCCTTCAGTATAGCGGATGTGAATTCAATTTCTTCCCTGCATTCCGGGCATGAGTCAAGATGCGCGTTCAGCTCTTCCAGACGGTCAGCGCCCAGCTCGTTATCCGCTTTCAAAGAAATGAGTTTTTTCGCGCTCTTGCAGTCCATCTTCGATGCCTCCTGATATATTAGACAGGCGTAAAGCTTAAAAACTTGCTGCCTTAGAGCATGCCTTTTTCTCTGTAAGGAAGCAGCACTGTCCTCAGCTTGCGCTTCGCCTTGAAAAGCAGGGATTCAACGGCCGGGATCGAAACCTTCATTATACCGGATATTTCTGAGTAGGAACGGCCCTCATACCTGGAAAGGATTAAGGCCGTTTTCTGGCTTGGGGGAAGTTTTTCCATGGAATGCTCTATTATTTCTTTCCTGTCTTTGTTGATCAGAGTTTCCTGCTGTGAAGGTTCCTGGACCGCGAACTCCCTGCGGATCCCGCCTGCCTGCGAAGCCATATACCCGTCAGTTGAAAAGACAGGCAGTTTTTTCTTTTTTGTGTGGTTGATGGCAAGGTTTATGGCTATCCGGTAGATCCAGGTTGAGACCGCTGAGCCGCCCCTGAAAGAGCCGGCTGAGTTCCATACCCGGACAAAAACGTCCTGGGCCAGTTCTTCCGCGTCCTGCCTGGACCTACGGGTGTACCTGTAAAGCAGGTTTATGATCCTGGACTGAAAGCCTGATACGAGCTCTTCCAGAGCTGATTCATCTCCCCTGCTGATGTTTTCCAATAGAGTTTTATCCCTGCTGTTGTCGCTCAAACTTGCTCCTTTTTTTGAAAACAGTTTACATAGTTTACAAAGTTTATATAGTTTACATAGTATATAAAGTAATTAAATCCGTGGAAATTCGTGGAAATTCGTGGTTACATATTAGCTATCAGCTATGAGCTATGAGCCATGAGCCGTCTTTACTATAATTAGACAGCCCGAATGCCCGTAAACTTGCGTCTTTGCAGCTATGAGCCATCAGCTATGAGCCATGAGCTATATTAATTATTGCCGTTCTTGGAGCCGGGCGGTATCCTCACAGGTTTCTTGTCGGCAAGCTTATCCACGTTGGTTACTATAACCTCGTCGCCTTCCTTGATGCCGGAAGCTATCCCGGATTCTTCGTCGCTTTCAAGACCTGTTGTTATTTCTTTCCTTAGCGACTTCCCGTTCTCAGCGATAAAAACGTATTTCTTGCCTTCTTTTTCAAGGATCGCTATTCCCGGTATCTTCAAAATATTTTCCTGTTTTCCTATGGTTATGTCCACATCAGCGGTCATCCCGAGGCGCAGCTGGACACCGGTTTTCTTTATGGATATCTCCACCAGGAACGTAACGCCTTTTTCCTTGATATCCTGGCTTGCGGAAGCTATGTAGCTTACGTTTCCCTCGACCGCGTCTCCGGGATACGCGTCAAGCCTTATCTCCGCGGGCTGGCCGTTCCTGATCTTTCCCACGTCCGCCTCATCGATGTTCACCTCAACGTAAAGAGAGGAAGGGTTGAATACCGTGACAAGCGGCGCGCCGGGGTTGATGATCTCGCCCGGGTTTACGAATTTCTGGAAAACCATGCCCGAGATCGGGGTGGTTATCCTCGCGTTATCCAGCTGCGTTCTTATCAGGTCCACCTGGCCCTGTATCTGTTTCAGGCGCGCCTGGGAGAACTTCAGCTGGGACTGCGCGTTGTCCATCTGCTGTTCAGTTATAACTTTTTCCGCGAAAAGCGAGGACATCCTTTCATTATTCTTCCTGCTCGTTTCAAGGTCGATCTTCGCCTGGTCAAGGGTTGCTTCCGCCTGTTTGGACTGGGCAAGGAGCTCGGCGTCATCAAGTTCCGCTATGAGCCTGCCTTTCTTCACAATGTCGCCTTCTTTTACGCCCAGGAGAGCCAGCCTGCCGCCTGACTTGGAGCTTATTTTCACCTGTTCTTTCGCTTTTATCACGCCGGTCGTGAATATCCTGGAGGTGATCGTGCCTTTCTGCGCCTTCACGGTTTTCACCTGGACCATCGCGCTGTTCCTCATAGTCCCGAAGACCCAGAACACGACGACTGCCGCGATTATTACCAGTATTATCCATCTGCGCTTCTTTTTCATTTATTCCCCCATTCTATAAATAGTTGTCAGTTGTGAGTTGTCGGTTGTCAGCAGACCGAAGTTTATAATTAGGTTTAACTGGCAATTGGACACTGGCCACTGTAGTTATTGGCCGCCTACGGCTTTTACCCACTTCGCCTGCGCCACAGTGTAATTGTACAGCGCCTGGAGCATGTTAACCCTTGCCTGCAGGAATGCCTGCTGGGCGTCCGTTACATCGGCATTGGTTGCAAGCCCTTCCTTGTACCGCGCTTCCGCGAGCTCCTGCGCCCTTTGCGCCTGGCTGACGTTTTTTTCCTGCGAAGTGAATATTTCCTCATTTTCTTTTAACTCGTAATATATCTGTTCAAGTTCCAGCCTGATATTCTGGATAAGGTCAGCTTCGGCTATGTTCAGCTCTTTAAGCTGGGATTCAGCCTGTTTTACCTTTGAACTTGTTATATTGCCGTCAAAAACAGGTATATTAAGGTTAAGCATCGCATTCCAGCTGTCCTTCCATTCATCTTTGTTCGAGGTCTGGCCGTTTGCCAGTGAATAACTATAAAGGAAAGAAAGTGAGGGTTTATTCCCTGAAGAAGCAAGCTCGATCCCTGTTTTAGACATTTCTTTTTGAATCTTCATTTGCTTTAATTCTAAACGATTTAAAAGGACTTTATTAATGCCTTCTTTTAAGTTATACGTACCGGGATCATATTTCATTTTCCCTGCCAGTTCAACAGGAATGCCTTCGGCAATCCCAAGCAGGTTCTTGAACTGGAATAAAGCAAGCCGCAGGCTGTTCTTTACCTTTATTGCCTGGGGTTTTATGTTAGCGAGCTGGACCTCAGCCCTTAACACGTCGAAATCAGAGGCGATACCTGCTGCCAGGTTTCTTTTAGTGTTTTCAAGGTGGGTTTCAGCGTTTTTCACAGCGTCTTCAGACGCCCTGATCACTTCCTGCGCGAGTATGACCCCGTAGAAACTTCTTATCACTTCAACCTTCAGCTGGAGTTTTGCCTTTTCAAGCTCAATGCCGGCTATTTCATACCCGAGCCTGGACTGTTTATATGAATTGACGATCCTTCCCCACGTAAAAAGGTTCTGCTGGACCGTCCCCTTGACAGCTCTCTGCTCCTGCTGGCTGGTCGTAAGGGACATTGCCGGGCTCATAGGGCCAAGCATGCCCGCGGGTATTTCCATTGCAGGCGCCGCATCCATGTGCGTGAAATTGAAAGACGCGGATATTTGCGGAAGGAAGCTGCCGACAGATTCCTGCATTTTATACTGCGCTCCCTCTCCCTTTTGCGCGTAGGCCCGGATGGTCCTGTTGTGTTTCATCGCGTAATCAACGCTTTCGTCAAGTGTAAGGTACAGTGTTTCGGCCCCGTATGTAAAAGAAGGCAGGCATATCATGGACACATAAAGCGAAAAAACCATTAAAGCTCTCAGCGTGTGTTTATTCATGTTTTGTTCCTTTATTAAAATCACCCTGTTTGCCAGGATCATTTATCAAATAATTCAACAGCAAAATTCTTCATAAGCTTCAGTGCTTCCTCGATCTTGGGTTTTACGGCCTTTTTCAGCTGCACGAGCATTATTTTCCCTTTCGGAGTGATTGAATAGATGCGCCTTGTCCGCTTGCTGGGATGCTCCCATTTACCCGATATAAAACCTTCTTTTTCAAGGTTGTACAGAAGCGGGTAAAGCACGTTCGGGTTAAGCTTGTGGGGAAACCCATGTTTTGATCCCTTTACTTTCGGGCTCATCATTTCGGCTATCTTGTTCCCGCACGACGGCTCCTTTGAAAGAACGTGCAAAACACCCAGCCGGACAAAAGGCATCTTGAGGATAAAGTTCTTCATGTACTTCTCCGGTATTTCAGGCGGCTCGAACATTTTAACACCCATATTCCCTCCTTCTGTCATTGCGACCCGCCAATATTCGTGGCGGGGCGGCAATCTAACGTATTAAGGTTATCCAGATATAACATTATTACTTTATAAGTATATCACATTTTTTTGGATTGTCAAGTCCTTATGCATTTTTTCGTTTTTTAAATCGTCGACCCCTGCGTTAGCGGCAGCTGCAGGGGTCAAGGAAAAACCGCACTTTAGTACTTTCTGACGAAGACCCCAGCAGCTTACTCCAATTTTATATTGGAGTAGCAGGGGTCAAGTCTTTCGTGATTTTTTCAGGAGTAGACCCTTTAGGGTCGTTTAAATAACGGGGCTCCCGCCTTAAAGATTTGCACCTTGCCCGCCGCAGCATCCGCAACCTTTCCGCAAATAGCGGAGAGCTAAGGTTGGCGGAGTATCTGCGCAGGCGGGGGTCTTCGAAAAGCCCCTACTCCAAAATAAAAGAACCCCTCCCCGCTTTTCGAAGGCGGAAAAGGGTCTGGTTTAAATCCCCCTTTCATCCCCCTTTGTAAAAGGGGGAAATAGGGGGATTTGAAGTGCAGAAAACGTTAGTAACTGTATTTAATTTTAAGGTAAACTTCATCGCTGTCTTTGCTTGATTCGAACTTGCCGCCTGCCCAGGAATCCAGCATATACGCGCCAAGCACTATCTCTGTCGCCTCGAACGGGCAGTAAGTAATTTCCGGCACGATGGTCCAGCTTTTAACAAAGTGTTCCGCGCCGGCTGCGTAATCCATTTCGATGAATCCCGCAAGGGCAAGCTTGAGCTTGTCATCAAAGAACTTTTTGTCCATCTGGGCTACAAGGTAGTCCCTTATCTTTGAACGGGAGTCTGATGAAGTATATTCGTCAAAGAACCCATGGCAGTACTGGGCGTTTATGTAAATCCCGACCACAGGGAATGTGTAGTCAGTCCCGACCGTATATTTCAGCCAGGGCTCCAGGA
>Ga0210051_1000251_pt1 | contig 46430 bp, 43 predicted proteins | sample CryGey092014_all_FD_185464 | JGI IMG/M metagenome (GOLD analysis project Ga0210051, IMG submission 185464) | Groundwater microbial communities from aquifer - Crystal Geyser CG23_combo_of_CG06-09_8/20/14_all (SPAdes) (version 2) | ecosystem: Environmental > Aquatic > Deep subsurface > Groundwater...
TCCATATTAATTTTGGAAAATTAGTTTCATTAAGATTTTTCTGGTCACTTTCGTTAATTGCGCTAGCGCTTTTGTTGCTTATTCTCTTTCCCTATTCCCAAAACCTTAAAATTGGGATCGCGATCGGGCTTTTTTCGATTCTGACTCAAGGGTTAATAACTTCCGCCAACGCCATTTTTCAACTTAAAGCTCGTTATGATCTTTCGACAATATCTGTTTTTTTCGGAAGCGCACTTTTTTTGGTTTTAATATATTTCGGATTAACTTCTTTGAATTTTGCTATCTTTGCTTATTCGGCTGGTGGTTTAGTCACCGCGTTAACCTCTTTATTTTTAGCCAAGCGATTGATTTCAAAGAATACTTTTTCGGCTCCAATAATTGATACAAATTATTGGCGGGAACTTTTTTTGCCTTCGATTCCTCTTGGAATGACCGCCTTTTTAAGTGTCACCACTGGCAAGGCGGATTCGATTCTGCTATCCCTCCTTAAAAAGACTGAGGATGTAGGATATTACGGTATTGCTTACAAAATATTTGAAGTTATTCTCGTCTTTCCCACTTTTTTTATGAATGTGGTTTATCCGATCCTTTTAGGAAAGAAAGAGGAAAGTACTGGTGAGTTTGCTACTTTGACTAAAAAGATTTTTGTTTTTTTGGGGGGATTGGGAATGTTAGGGGGTTTGGTGGGGATTTTATTAGCTCCGTATCTAATTAGACTAATAGGAGGTGACTCTTTTTCCCCTTCCGTTTTGGCGCTCAGACTTCTTTTGGCGGGACTCCCGATATTTTTCTTAACTTCAATGCTTTTTTGGTACCTAATCATTTTTGATCGTCAAAAATATTTACCCTTTATCTACGGGGCTTCGGCTATATTTAATATTCTTGGAAACCTGTTGATTATTCCTCGTTATAGTTTCTATGGAGCAGCCGTTTGGACTTCCGTCACTGAAGGATTGATTTTAATTTTGCTTGTTATTTTCCTCTTGCCTGTTATAAAAAAAACAAATGGTTCCACGAATTAGTGTTGTGCTTCCTACTTATAAAAGAGAAAAAGAATTGTTAAATGTTCTTGAGATGCTTAAATCACAGACCATTTCTGATTTTGAGGTGATAATTGCTGATCAATCGGAAACTCATTCTGATGGCTTTAAAAAGAATTTGGAAAAATACCTTATGGATAAGCGATTTCGTTATTTTTGTTTTTCGCCTCCTCATATCACAAAAGCGAAAAACAAAGCGATAAGCCTTGCGAAATCTGGAATTGTTCTAACTTTAGATGATGACGTTTCTTTTGGGAGCCAGCTTATCGGAGCTCATTTAAACCAATATCTTGATCAAAAGGTCGTTGCGGTTGGTGGTAAAGTGATTAACCAAAAAGATGGGAGTGAGATTACAGGAACAAGGCAGAATAAAATGAACCTTCTTGGAAATTTCTCCTGGGTTAAGGTTGATAAGGCAACTGAGGTTTCTTTAGTAGGGGGCGGTTGTGATCTTTCTTTTCGGAAGGAGGTTTGGGAACGATCGGGCGGATACGACGAAAATTTTTATGGGAATTGCGCATACGAAGACATAGATTTCTGCTTTTCGTTAAAGCGTTTTGGGAAGATTATCTATGAGCCTAAGGCGGAAGTGCTGCATTTAAAGGCCACTGGCGGCTCCAGAAGTTTTGGTGATAAATTAAGTTGGTTTGAGCAATTATTTGCAAATTATTTGTATTTTAGCCTTAAAAATTATGGCAGTTTTTGGCCAATTCACATTTTAAAGCATTGGCGGGCAGTTGGAAGATGTGTTGTTTTAGGGGGATTTAGGGGTATTAAGGTGGCTATAAATGGATACGCGCGAGGTTATCAGATTTACCAGCAATATTTTATAAGAAACTAATATGAAAATCACGAAAATACTTTTATTGTCGTTGGTACTTTCCCTGACTCTTGGACAGATCGCTCGGGTAAGCGTTGCTTCCGCAGTTTTGTATTTTTCCGATTTTTTGATCCTTATATTAATTTTTTGGTCAGTTCTCTTTTTTGTTACGTCGAGCAGAAAATTATACGTTCCAAAAGTATTTCTTCTTGTATTTTTATTTTGCCTGATTGCTTTTATTTCTTTACTTTTTTCGCTGAATCGGCTTGCGTTTGGCTCCTTCTTGGTTTCTTCTTTATACTTGATTCGGTTTGTCCTATATGCTATGTCCGGCCTTCTAGTTTCAAATTATCTTAGAATAGAGGACTTTAAAGACGATCTACTGAAGTGGATTACGCTATCTGGTTTATTACTTTCTATTTTTGGTTTTTTCCAACTGATTTTCCTTCCCGATTTTTCAATTCTTGATCCTTCATTAGGTTGGGATCCTCACAAAAATCGATTAGCAGCTACCTTTTTTGATCCTAACTTCACCGGGGCTTACCTGGTAATTGCTTTTGTATTAAGCTTTGGGCAAAGAATAAAAAATTTGTGGGTAACGACTGTATTAAGGGGGATTATACTATTAGGGATTTTTCTTACTTTTTCCCGAAGTGCTTGGGGAATGTTAGGTATCGCTTTATTTACATTGCTTCTTTTCTCAAAAAGAAAAATTTATGAAAAAGCGCTCTTTTTTTTGTTTATCGCCTTTTTGGCCTTTGCTTCTTATCGATTAATTCCAAGGGTACAAACTAGATTGACTGGGATTACGGATCCTTCTGATTCTGCTCGGTTTCGTTTGATTTCTTGGAAAAACACGCTAGGTTTTGTAAAGGATAATCCGATTATTGGGGTTGGATTTAATACGTATCGCTTTGCCCAAGAAAGGAAGGGGCTTTTTGATATCACCAACCCCTTAGGGGGACATAGCGGTTCCGGAGCGGATTCCAGCTTACTTCTTGTTCTAGCTACCACAGGAGTTATTGGCTTCATTTCTTATATTTCCATTCACTTATTTTCCATTTTTCGGGGAATTCAAGAAAAAGCCCCCCCATTTCTTGCGATTTCGTTCTCGCTTTTGGCAGAATCCAATTTTATTAACTCACTTTTTTATGCTCCAATATTACTCGTTTGGTTTTTTCTTCTGGGGATTTACCTTTTTAGGGACTAAAGAAAATTGTCAACTCTCTGTTCTCTTCATTGCCGGCTTGATCTTCCGCTTTTATTTTAATTTTATTCTCTCCTTGGGTGAGTGTGAAGGTGTAGGTGAAATTTCCGGCCGAATTAACGATGGCGTAAGCGTCGTTAACAAAAATAACACCGCCAAGCTCTGTTGTTCCTGCAATGTTGACTTGTTTCTTATCTTCTCCTACAAAGCGACTTCCGTTGATAGGTTCGTTTATCTCTAGTTTAGGCTTTTCGTTATCAAAGATGACTAGGATTTCCTCTGATTTTTCACTTTCATTGTCAGATTTATCTTTGGCGGTTAAGTAAAATCTGTTTTGCTTTCCACTTAGGGGAATTTCATTAAAGGCAAATCTTCCGTCGTTATCAACAATCACCTCCCGTTTTTTGAGATTTCCCGAAAATAAGATAACGGTGGCGCCTTTTTCTGAATAACCTTCAATTGTTATTTCGCTCTTGTTAGTATATTTTTGAACGGGAATTATGACTGGGGCGGAGGGGGCGATTTGATCATCTTTGACGGCGGCTTCTTCTGGGTTAAAGAAACTCCAGAGAATGTCCAGATTAGAGAGGATTTTTATCATTCCAAGGACGGCAACGGTGCCTATTACCAGGGTAATTAAGAATAGAGTAAAAAACTGTTTGGAGTTTTCTTTGATTTTTTTCTTATTTGGCATAATTTTTTATGGAGCCCACTGTCGGACTCGAACCGACTACCTGCGATTTACGAAACCGCTGCTCTACCAGTTGAGCTAAGTGGGCATTTAGGTTTAAAATGCTCTACCAGCCTCGACTCGCCGTTTCGGCGAGGCGGGCCACTAAGCTACATTTGTATGGAGCGATGGGCCGGATTCGAACCGGTGACCTCCTGCTTGGGAAGCAGGCGTTCTGCCAACTGAACTACCATCGCAACAAAACCATTATACCTTAAAGGGTTTACAAAATCGAAACACACAAAACACATCTAATAAATTATTAGATTTAACGACTAGCTACTTCAAACAACCCAAGGGGTACCCCGAGGATTATTTGGATACAAGGTTAGGGAAGTTTAAGAACTTGCCCCGGTTCGATCAAAGCCTGGGTTCCGTTGGCTAAAAACCCGATGGCGTCCTTGTTAGCTTCGACAATTTTCCCGTAATCAAATCCGGTCCCATATCTCGCTTCCGCTATTTCCCAAAGGGTGTCCCCCCATTTAACGGTGTGTTTTTTACCGGTAATTTGATCCTTCTGATAATCAATTGCTACCCAAGAAGTGGTTTCTCCCGTGGCCCCTCCTGTTCCTAATGTTCCAGTTTCGGTCGTTCCTGTTCCCCCGTTGGTTCCGGCAACTTCCTCAGAAGGAACTTCTTCCTCTTCAAGAGTGACTTCTTCTGTTTTATTATTTTCTCCTTCCGGAAGTTTTCCTACTTTGGAAAAGTAATTGTAAACTAAAAAGCCGGCAATAATGACCAAAACTCCGGCAGTAATCGCTGCGAGGGCGCCCTTTGTGGACTGTTCTTCAATTTGTTCGCTCATGTGTAAATCACCTCCTTGCACTGTATATTTTCTTGGGCAGTCAAGGTTTTGGCAGGTATTGAGGGTGGCCTGCCACGTTAAATCTTGGTGACATGCCATCTCCAGCCCCGTAATATCCTTCGCTGCGCTCGGGATAAACGAGGGCACTGTAAAACTCTAGACTCACCCCGATGTAATCGGGGTTCATCAAGATTTTTACGTGGCGGAGCTGACGGGGCTCGAACCCGCAACCTCTGCCGTGACAGGGCAGCGCTCTAACCAACTGAGCTACAGCTCCAAAATTATTTGAATGTTCAACCTCATTGTATAGCAATTTATTGAGAGATAGTCAACAATTTACCTTGTTTAAAAGATTCGTCCGATTTGCTAAATTATATCTAAAGAAATTATGAAAATTCCAAAATATTCTAACAAAGCGGTATCTAATATGCTTCGAGAAGTTGAGGCGGCCTATGAGGTTAAAGGGGGAGATTTGTTTAGAATTCGGGCTTACGGAAATGCGGCAACTTCAATTGAGCATACTTCAAATGATATTAAAGAGCTTTGGGAAGAGCGTTCTCTTGATGAAGTTCCGGGAATTGGAAAAGGGATTTCTTCTTATCTTGATGAATATTTTAAAACAGGGAGAGTTACTCATTTTGAAGAGGTTAAAAAAGGTTTGCCGGAGGGAATGTTTAAACTGTTAGATGTGTCTGGTATTGGCCCCAAAAGAGCGTTTCGTCTGGCAAAAGAGCTTAAAGTTGAAAGTATAGATGATCTAAAGTGTGCCGCCTCCTTACACAAAGTTTCTGAACTTTCTGGTTTTGGGGAAGAGTCCGAACGGGATATTCTTAGAAGAATTAAAGAACTTGAATCTTTAGGCGACCGGTTACTTTTTCCGGAGGCTTTAATTGTTGCCGAGAATGTAATTTCTTATCTAAAAAAGAACCCTAATGTTAAAAGGGCGGATCCTTTGGGATCATTAAGGCGCGGAGTTTCCACTATTGGAGATGTTGATATCAGCGTCGCTTGCGAAAACAGTAAAAATGTTATCAACTATTTTGTTCATTGGGAAATGGTTCGGGAGGTTGTTAGTGCGGGAGATGTCAAGGCAACAGTACTCTTAAAATCTGGCAGGCAGGTCGATGTTGTAACGGAGAACCCGTCTTCTTACGGCAGTCTTCTCCAATACTTCACCGGTTCTAGGTCGCATAATATTCACTTGAGGGGGATTGCTAAACAAAAAGGATTTACCGCTTCTGAGCATGGAATTAAATCACTAGAAAGTGATAAGGAAACGGTTTTTTCCGACGAAAAAGGATTTTATAATTTTTTGGGATTTGATTATATTCCTCCAGAAATAAGGGAAGATACGGGTGAGGTTGATGCGGCCCAAAAGGGCGGGTTACCCGATCTAATCGAGCTTTCCGATATCAAAGGGGATTTTCACATGCATAGCGACTTTTTGGAAGGGGAAAACTCAATCGAAGATATGATTTTGGCGGGTGAGAAGATGGGATACCAGTATATCGGAATTTCTGACCACAACCCGAGTGTCAAATCAAGAGGGGAGGTCCGGGCGGGAAGGGATCTTTCGGAGAGAGCAAAAATTATTAAAGAAACGGCGAAAAGACATGGAATCCAAGTATTTAATGGGCTTGAGGTAAGTATCACTGCCGAAGGTAAGATGTCTCTGCCTGATACTTTGCTTCAGCCCCTAGATTATGTAATTGCCTCGATTCACACCAGTTTTGGTTTACCAAAGGAGAAACAAACGGAAAGGCTTCTTGCGGCGATCAAAAACCCGTATGTTGATATTATTGGTCACCCAACCGGAAGGCTTTTGAAAGAGCGAGAAGGGTATGAACTTGATTTTGATGTGATTTTTGCCGCTTGCGCGAGGTATGACAAAGCGCTTGAGATTAATGCTTATCCGAAAAGATTAGATCTTTCCGAAGGGCCCATTCGCGAAGCAATTCGCCGGGGAGTAAAACTGGTGATTGGAAGCGATGCTCATGACACGCAAAGTTTACCTGGGATTCGCTATGGTGTAACTATGGCTCGGCGAGGTTGGGCGGAAAAAGGTGATATACTTAATACTTGGGATTTAGAAAATGTCGAAAAGTGGTTAGTCGGTCGTCGTAAATAGTTATTTAAGGAGGTGAAAAATAATATGATCTATTTTTTATTAGTACCGTTAGTTTTGCTCGTCTTGTACGCCCTATCTATCTACAACAAACTTCAGGGTCTTAAAGTGAGGATAGTGCAATCGATTCAGGAGATTGGTAATCAGCTTAAAAGGCAAGCGGAGTTAATTCCGAACTTGGTAGAAGCGGCAAAGGGGATGATGAAGCAGGAGAAGGGTATTTTTGAGGATTTAACAAACGCGAGAAAATCGATCTCGGAAGCGGCCTCTTCAGGAGACGTCGACAAAATGTCAAAAACCGCGGAGGTTAGTAGCAAGCTTTTCGGTTCTTTCTTTGCTCTTATGGAGAGTAATCCTGCAATTATTTCTTCAACCGTGGTTCAGGATTTGATGGCTAATCTTCGTGACTCATCTGATAAACTAATGTACGCAAGGAGGCTTCTCATCGAGCTTACTACCCAATATAACACGATGTTGGTAACGATTCCATCAAGTCTGATCGCGTCGTTATTTGGTTTCAAGGCGGAGAAAGGTCTTTCTACCCCAATGGAGGGTGAGCATGTTACGGTCTCTTCCGAAGAAACAAAGACACCGAGGGTTAGTCTTTGACTTACGCTTTCATTTAGGACACTCGGAAGGATCTTCCTTCCGAGTTTTCTGGGTGTAAGAAATATATGACATTCTATGAACAAATTGATCAAAATAAGAGAAACACCCTACTGATTATTTCTATATTCTTTGTTTTAATAGGGGCAGTTGCTTGTGTCTTTGGACAGGCATCAGATGCCGGTTTTGCTTATATCATCCCCGCCTTTGTTTTTTCATTATTTTCTTCTTTTGGGAGCTATTTTTTTGGTGATAAGATAATACTTGCTCTCTCCGGAGCCCGGCCGGCCGATAAAAATCGGGATTTTAATTTCTTTACTGTTACAGAAAACCTTGCCCTTGGTTCCGGGATGCCGATGCCGAAGCTCTACGTGATTCCCGATTCCGCCCCAAATGCCTTTGCAACTGGCAGAGATCCAAATCACGCGATAATTTGCACTACTACTGGTCTTTTAGGAAAACTTGATAGAACGGAACTTGAGGCAGTTGTTGCTCACGAACTCTCTCATATTAGAAATTACGATATTCGCTTAATGATGATAGTTTCTGTTTTGGTCGGGATGGTTGTTCTTTTGGCAGATCTGTTTAATCGTCGGATGTTTTGGGGTGGGCGCCGCAGTTCAAAAAGTAGAGACCGCAGTGGTATATTTGTCATATTAGGTCTTATATTGGCAATATTTGCCCCAATTTTTGCCAAGCTAATTCAACTTGCGCTTTCTCGGCAAAGAGAGTATCTTGCGGACGCTTCTGCGGTTTCTTTGACAAAGCAGCCAAACGGATTAATCTCCGCCCTGGAAAAGATTTCCGCTGACCCAGAACCATTGGAAGCAGCAAATAGAGCTACTGCTCACTTATACATTGTTAATCCGTTTAAGGGCAACCTTTCGAGGGCAGTTAGCACCGCTTTTTCGACTCATCCGCCAATTGCTGATAGAATAAGTAGGCTCAAGGAACTCTAAAGATATGATTTCTATAGAAGAAACGACCCATATTGGAAAATTAGCAAATTTGTCTCTTTCAAATGAGGAGCTCGCAAAGCTTCAAGAGAGCCTTTCGGAAGCGCTTGATTACGTTTCCATTTTAGACGGGCTTGATATTAGTCCCTTTTCTGCTACTTCCCAGGTTACCGGACTGACCAATGTTTTTCGGGACGATTCCAAAGCCATGGCAACTTTATCCCTCGAGAAAGCTCTCGCTAACGCGAGAAAGGTGAAGAATAATATGTTTGAAACGAGACTGGCTCTTTCACAAGCTTGATTTATATGAATTTAGCGAAGATTACTTTAACTGAAGCGGTTGCCGGATTAAAGGCTAAAAAATTTAGCCAAGGCGAGTTGTTTTCCGCTTGCATTGACAACATTAAAGAGAAAAATGGCGAAATTAACGCTTTTCTAACTGTAACACCGGATCAGAAGGCCAAAGAGGGAATTTTTTCCGGAATTCCTTTTGCGGTTAAAGATAATTATTGTACAGAAGGGATTTTAACAACCGCATCTTCCAAAGTTCTTGCAGACTTTAAGCCTCCCTACAGCGCGACTGCTTTTAAGAAAATTGAATCGGCAGGAGCCTCTTTAATCGGAAAGACTAACATGGACGCTTGGGCGCACGGATCATCCACGGAAACTTCTGATTTCGGGCCAACAAAAAACCCGTTTGATTTAACCCGCTCTGCCGGCGGTTCCTCTGGGGGCTCGGCGGCGGCGGTTGCTACCAATATGTGTACTTTTGCTTTGGGAAGTGAAACGGCTGGCTCTATCCGTCAACCGGCAAGTTGGTGTGGCGTGGTAGGTCTTAAGCCAACATACGGGCGAGTCAGTCGTTATGGAATTATTGCGATGTGCTCTTCCACCGATTCCCCTGGCCCGATTACAAAAACAGTCGAGGACGCCGCTTTGGTTTTTCAGGCAATGAGTGGGTTTGATCCCCTTGATGCTACTTCTAGCAGAGAATTTATTCCCTTAATGAAAACTCTTAAAGATGGAGTGAGGGACTTAAAAATAGGCATCCCCAAGGAATATTTTGAAATAGAGATTGAAGCGGGAGTACGAAAAAAAGTAGAAGAGGCAATTGAACTCTTTAAAAAGTTAGGGGCAAAGATTGTTCCGGTTTCCATTCTTCCCCCAAAATATTCAATTGGCGTTTACACGATTATTCAGCGTTCGGAAGTTTCCTCAAACCTTGCTCGTTATGATGGGATTCGCTTCGGCAACGACCGATCATTCTTCGGAGATGAGGCAAAAAGAAGAATACTGCTTGGAACTTATACTCTCTCGGCTGGATATTATGATCAATATTACACAAAAGCTCAAAAAGTGAGGACCCTTATTGTTAACGATTTTAATAGAATTTTTAAAGAAGTCGATCTTTTGATTGCGCCAACTTCTCCTAGTGTGGCTTTGCCTCTTGGTTCCTCAAAAGATTCGGCAATGTTTGGCGAACTTCAGGATGTTCTGGTTGAAGCTTCAAGCTTAGCCGGATTACCGGGTATTTCTATCCCATGCGGACTTTCAGAAGGACTTCCCGTGGGGGTTCAGCTGATTGGACCGATGTTTTCAGAAGAATTAATTTTACGAGGAGCTTACGCTTTAGAGAATGCAATTTCACACTAATTATGTTTAACTTTTTAAAAAAATTATTTGGACCGGGGTTATTTTCCACAATCACAAAACATAATTTAACTTCCGCCGAAGAAGAAAGCATTAAAATTGCTTGGGCAAGAGTAGAAAATTATTTAAGTATTTCTTCCCCGAGCAGCCTTCGGCAGGCGGTGGTTGAGGCAGACAAGATTTTTGATAAGGCTTTAAAGTCTTTGGTTAAAGGGGAGACGATGGGCGAAAGGTTAAAAAACGCCAAAAATTTATTTAGAGATTATCGAGATTATCAAGATGTTTGGGAGGCGCATAAAATAAGAAACGCAATTGTGCACGAAGATAGTTACGAGGCGCCTTATTTCGTAACGAAGGAGGCAATTTCTAAATTTAAAAAAGGTTTATCTGATATTGGCATTTCTGTTTAATCGCTATGGCAAAATACATTCCCGTTATTGGGCTTGAGGTTCACATCCAACTTAATACAAAAACAAAGATGTTTTGTGCTTGCGGAGCGGATATTTGGCCCCCCTTCGCCAAGGCTTCGGGGGGTGTGCCAGCAACTCCAAACACCCACGTTTGTCCAACCTGTTTGGGGCTTCCCGGAGCGCTTCCGGTTCCTAATAAGGAGGCGATCGAAAAAGTGATTAAGATTGGTTTGTCGCTTGGATCGAAAATAAGTAAGATGTCTTACTTTGACCGCAAAAACTATTTCTACCCGGATTTACCAAAGGGTTATCAGATTAGTCAGTTTTATTTCCCCTTTTGTAAAGGGGGAAATTTTACCTTGGAGGGTGGCAAGAATATCAGAATTAGGGAAATTCATTTGGAGGAAGATACTGGTAAATCTTTTCATGACGGAGGAACGACTTTGCTTGATTTTAATAAATCGGGAATCCCTTTGGCAGAATTAGTGACCGAGCCAGATTTTCGTTCGGCGGAGGAGGCGGTTTCTTTTTGTAAAAAAATACAACAACTAGTGCGGGAAATTGGCGTTTCAGAGGCAGATATGGAAAAAGGAAATATGCGACTGGAAGCGAATATATCTTTAAAGGAAGTCGAAGATGGGAGGACGGAAGCTGGATTATTGAAGTGGGAAGTGGGAAGTAAAGACTTGCCAGATTACAAAGTAGAAGTTAAAAATATAAATTCTTTTAGATTTTTGGGAAAAGTGATCGAATACGAACTCAAACGTCAACATGAATTATTGGAAGCAGGGGAAAAGGTTATTCAGGAAACAAGAGGTTACAACGAAGAAACGGGAGAAACTTTTTCTCAACGAGTCAAAGAAACTGCCAAGGACTATCGGTATTTTCCCGAGCCGGATATTCCTCCGATAGAAATTTCTGATTCTTGGTTAGCAGAAATTAAGGCTTCAATTCCGGAGCTTCCCTGGGAGAAAAAGGATAATTTTATAAAGGAGTACCCAACGGTCGCTACTTCCTCGGCGGAAATTATTGTTGAAGATGTGACGCTTTTGAATCTTTTCGAACAAGCCGTTAAGCTTTCTGGAAAAGATAACGCCAAAAAAGTCGCGGATACTCTCGTCAACAAAAAGGAGACGAGAGTTATGACGCCAGCAGAAATTGTCGAGATAGTTAAAGCTCAAGCGAGCAGGCCATCAATGAGTGAGGCGGAACTTAAAGAGATTTGCAAGAAAGTAATTTCCGAAAACGGAAAGGCAGTGGAGGATTATAAGAAGGGCAAAGAAGCTTCCCTTAAATTTTTAGTTGGGCAAGTAATGAGACTTTCGGCTGGCAAAGCCAATCCCCAAGAAGCAGATAGGGTTTTGAGGGAGATGGTTGGATTCGTGGGTATTGTAAAGGAAAAGAAAATAGATTAACCTTTTGGCTGTATGGCAGAAACTGATTTTAAGATCGATTTAAACAATCCCAATTTTGAATATATTGATTCCGAAAAGAGGCTTCTTGAAGTCTTGGAAATTGTTGAGAAAGAAAAAATGCTGGCGGTTGACTCTGAAGGAACTGGGCTTGATCCTTACCTTACTCGTGTTCTCTTTGTTCAAATTGGAACCCGCGATAAAGCCTATGTGATCGATGCGCGCAAAGTTGATTGCCAAAAACTTAAAGGCTTATTAGAAAACAAAAATATTTTAAAAATATTGCAAAATGCGAAATTTGATTATGAAGTTTTAAAAGTTAAATATGATATCGAGATCCAAAATATGTTTGACACAATGTTGGCAGAGCGCATCGTCACCGCCGGGATGGAGCGGGGGAACAGCTCTCTTCTTGCAATCGCCAACAATCGTTTAGGGATAACTCTTGATAAAGATTACGAATCTTATGAGTGGGACAAGTTGGGAGAAAAGGGAAACCCTACTGAAAGACAATTAAAATACGCGGCAGGAGACGTTCTTATCCTTTTTCCAATTTTTGACCAACAATATGCCCAAATTAAAAAGGAAGGTCTCCTAGAGACGGCAAAATTGGAGTTTAGACTTATCCAACCTGTAGCCGACATGGAAATTACCGGCGCTTATATTGATGTTTCTAAATGGCGAGAAAATCTTCGGGAGCAGGAAATTAAGCGAAATGAACTCACCAAGAAAATTCAGGATGAAATTCGCCCCCTATACAAAAATACCCAGTTTGATTTATTTGGGGAGCAGGTGGACGTTATAAACCTTAATAGTCAGCCTCAGCTATTAGAGCTTTTAAACGATAAATTAGGACTTGACGCTCCTTCTACGGGGGAAGAGATTTTAAGTAAATTAAATCATCCAATTGCCAAAATGTTACTTGAATATCGAGGATACCAAAAAATGATTTCCGCTTTCGGGGAAAATCTTCTTTCCAAAATTCATAAAGTGACGGGAAGAATTCATCCTGATTTTATTCAAATCGGAGCGGATTCGGGCCGGTTTGCTTGTTCAAATCCAAACTTGCAGCAGATTCCTAGAGAATCGACTTTTCGCAGTTGTTTTATGGCTTTTCCTGGGAATAAGTTGGTGACGGCGGATTACTCCCAAATTGAACTTCGGGTGATGGGAGAGTATTCGCAGGATCCAGAGCTTATGAAAGCGTATCTTTCGGGGCAGGATTTACACACGATGACGGCGAGTCTTATGTATGGAATTCCGATTACAAAGGTGCGAAAGACGGTCGAAAGACAAGCGGCCAAAACCATCAATTTTGGTTTGATGTATGGTCGGGGAGCAAATTCCTTGGCTGACCAGCTTGGAGTTTCTGTTGACGAGGCAAGGAATTTGATGGACAAGTATTTCAACACCTTCAAAAAAGTTAAAAAATGGCTAGATACGGTGGCCAAAGAAACTGTCAAAAAAGGGTATAGCGTCACTTTGGTTGGTAGAAAAAGATGGTTTAGGGTGCCAGACCCCTCTGACCCGATGTATGATCGGCTTATTTCTCATATTGAGAGGCAGGGAAAAAATACCCCCATTCAAGGGAGTAGCGCCGATATGACAAAATTCGCTCTTATTTACATTTATGATAGAATTAAGAAGGAGGGTTTAAAGGCGCATCTCATCCTTACCGTTCATGATGAAGTTGTGCTTGAGGTGGCGGAAGCCGATGCGGAGAAGGCCCGGGTGGCGGTGGAAGAAGAGATGAAGCGGGCAGGGAAGCAGATTTTGAAAACTGTTCCGGTAGAATGCGCGGTAGAGGTAGCTGACCTTTGGCAACATTAGAAAATAGCGCAAAACGCAAAGATCAAAACTAAAACATGAAGCCGGGTAGCGGATAATGTGAGACTCTATTTTTTCTTAATCTCAATAATAGGATACCCTTTTTGTATTTTAAGGTTTTTGAGCTTTGAGATTTTAGCTTTGAGTTATATTTACTATGTCTGTAATATGCCAAAACTGCGGGGTAAGACCCGCTTCCATAACGACAACGGAAATTATCAACGGTCAGAGAGTTTACGTTAACCTTTGCGAGGAATGTTTTGAGAACCTTAGAAGAAGCGCTGGTCAGACTTCTCATTTAGATCACTTTGGTCGAGATCTTACAAAACTTGCGGGTGAGGGAAAGCTAGACCCGGTAATTGGCCGAGATGACGAGATAAACCGACTGGTCCATATTCTTTGCCGAAGGACAAAAAATAACCCGGTTTTAATTGGGGATCCGGGGGTTGGGAAAACGGCAATTGCCGCTGGATTGGCCCAGAGGATAGTGGATGCCCAAGTTCCAGAAATTCTTCAGGGGAAAAGAGTGGTGGATTTAGATATTTCCGCCCTTGTTGCTGGCTCTGTTCATCGAGGTCAATTTGAAGAAAGGCTAAAAAAAGTAATTGAAGAAGTGACAAACGCCAAAGGGCAAATAATTCTTTTTGTGGATGAGCTTCACACCGTTGTCGGAGCGGGGGCGGCTCAAGGAGCCATCGATGCGGCTAATATCCTAAAACCAGCCCTTGCTCGAGGAGAACTTCAGATGGTAGGGGCGACGACGATTGATGAATATCGAAGATACATCGAGAAAGATGCCGCCTTGGAAAGAAGATTTCAGCCTATTCTTGTCAGTGAACCGACAATTGATCAAACGGTCGCCATTCTTGAGGGGCTTCGTTCAAGATATGAAAAACATCATAAAGTAAGAATAACAGATGAGGCCCTGGTTGCGGCGGCGAAGCTTTCGGATCGTTATATTTCAGACCGTTTTCTTCCCGATAAAGCGATCGATTTGATCGATGAGGCAGGGGCGGAGGTTCGTTTAGCTCAAGTTAAGGAGCCGCAAAATCTCAAAGACATTCGAGAAGAAATTTTAGAAAACGAGAAGAAACTTTCCCAAGGAGACCCGGAGGAGCGCACTAAAGTGTTCGCGAAAATTGAGGAGCTTAGGGGAATAGAAAAGGAACTGACAAATCTTTGGGCAAGAACTAAGCTTGAGCGGGTCCCGGAAGTTACAAGGAGAGATATCGCGAAGATTGTTTCCAAAGCGACCGGGATTCCCTTGGATGATCTTTCTCTTGGAGAGAGAGAGAAGCTTCTTAACTTGGAAAATTTACTCCATCAAAGAATCGTTGGTCAGGATGAGGCGGTAAGAACAGTTTCCGAAGCGATCAGACGAGCGAGGGCGGGCCTTAAAAATCCAAATCGACCGATCGGTTCCTTCATCTTTTTAGGTCCGACGGGAGTTGGTAAAACAGAGCTTTCTAAGGCCCTGGCGGAAGTTTTGTACGGAAGTGAGGAGATGCTTGTTCGATTGGATATGAGTGAGTATATGGAAAAGCACACCGTTTCTCGGATGGTGGGGGCGCCGCCGGGATACATTGGATATGATGAGGGTGGGCAATTGACAGAAATCGTAAGGAGAAAACCATTTTCCGTAATCCTTTTGGACGAGATCGAAAAGGCCCATCCGGATGTTTTTAATATGCTGCTTCAAATAATGGAAGATGGGAGGTTGTCAGATGCCCAAGGGCGAGTAGTTGATTTCAAAAACACAATTATTATTATGACCAGTAACTTGGGGACGGAAATGTTAAATAAGCCGGAACTGGGGTTTGTATCTGGAAAAGGAAGAAGTGCGGTCAAAAAGTATGAGGAACTAAAAGCGGAACTTACGGAAACGCTTAAACATGCCTTTAGACCGGAATTTCTAAACCGGGTGGATGAGATTGTCATTTTCCGGTCACTTAACCAAAAAGAAATCCGCCAAATTGTTGATTTTGAAATTCAAAAAACAGAGAAATTACTAAACGAGCAGGGGATAAAAATCAATATCTCCGAAAAAGTGCGGGATTATTTGGCCAAAGAGGGTTACTCCGAAGAATTTGGCGCGAGACCCTTAAGAAGGCTAATTCAAAGGGAAATCGAAAATCAAATTTCGGATATGATTATTGATGGGGAGTATAAAGATGGAGGGGAAGTGGTTGTTAATCTTCAGGGAAATAAAATCGAGTTTAGCGCTCGGTGACAAAAAGCCTTGATTTAGGTCATTTTTATGATAAAATCAGCAAATTGCTATGGAGGATAAAGAAACACCAGTTAAAAAATTCGATTTTCGCGCCGGGGATACCGTTAAGGTGTTCTACAAGATAAAAGAAGGCGATAAGGAAAGGATTCAGCCCTTTGAGGGAATTGTTATTGCGATCAAAGGAAACCAGGCGACAGGGACTTTTACGGTCAGAAAAATTGCCGCCGCTGGGATTGGTGTTGAGAGAATCTTCCCCCTTAGATCCCCCCTGATTCAAAAGATTGAGCTTGCCCAAGAGGGAGATGTTCGCCGGGCGAAACTTTATTATATCCGCGACCGGATTGGAAAAGCGGCGAGTAAAGTTGACGCTAGAGTCTAAATTCCCGAATTTAAATCAAAATATGGCTACTTACTCCAAAACGGAGGTCGGTCGTTTGGGAGAGGAAATCGCCCTTGACTTTCTAATTAAAAAAGGATACCGATTCATCGAAAAAAACTGGCGGTTTAAAGATTTTGGAGAAATTGATATTGTCTTCGTCAAGGGGGACAAGCTTATTTTCGCAGAAGTTAAAACGCAAATTGGGAGTAGTTACAAAGAGCCAGAGGAGGCGGTTGATGAGAGGAAAATACGGGCGTTATCTCGCACTGGTTGGGTGTATTCGGAAACCCACCCCGAACTTCCTCCATCATTGAGGATTGATGTAGTTGGGATTATTCTTAACGAGGATTTGTCGCTTTCGAAAATTAATCTTTTTGAGAATGTTTTTGAGGAAAACGGATAAATTACAATTAGGGTCTATAACTCAACGGTAGAGTAGCGCCCTTTTAAGGCGTTAGTTGTGGGTTCGAATCCCACTGGACCCACCACCCTACGCTCTTCGAGCTTCGGGTGGCTTACAGCCACATACGAAGCGAGATTAGAGCTAGGAGTGTCCTCCGAAGCCTTGGCGAAGGAGGGCAGTAAAATATAACCTGACGGCCACTTATTTAAAAATCATGGAGACTGCTTTACCGCAAATATTTAAGGAAAACGAAACCTTTACATCTTTTGTGAGGCGTGTTCGGGAAATGAAAGATTATTCTCAAATTGAGAAGTTTGTTGATGAGCGCTATTCGATAGATATCACTTCCTTTAATATTTTTGCTTCCGGTTACAGTAATCTTAATTTCATCGCAGAAACTAATCTTGGAAAATTAATTATTAGAATTTCCCGACCTAGAAGGAGCGTTGGTAGTATTTATTTTGAAGAAAAAGTGTCAATTTTTTTGAAAAGCAAGGGGATCTCCGTGCGTGTCCCAATTTTAGGGAAAAATGGGGAATTATTTTTTGATCATCCATACGGTTACACGATTGAGGTTTTAACTTTTATTGAAGGTAAGGCTTGGCCGGACGATTGGAATTTGGAGGTCGTCAAAAGCTCCGGTGAGCTACTTGGCAAAATTCACTCTTTAAGCCGAAATTTCGGAACCTCTTTGGATATTCCTCGTCTTGATATCTACGAAAAAATTAAGGACTTCCAAAACATTATAAATCTGGAAAAAAGCTTGGACACGATGGTTTTTAGTACACTTAATCAATGCGTGGCTTTTTTGGATACCCGTTCTCTACTTGGATCGCCTCAAAGTATCCTTCACGGAGATTTTGGTCCCAGTAATTTAGTTTTTGAAGGAAACAAAGCTTCCGGAGTATTTGATTTTGAGGGTACTTGTTTTGGTCCCTCTTTTTATGATTATGGAGTTGGGGTGGCCCAATGGGCAATTTGTCAGAATAGTTGGGACCACAGGAAAATATCCGAGAGTTTTAAACGTGGCTACTCTTTATTTTGTCCAGTTTTTGATGACAAACTAGTGATTTTTATGGAAAAAGTAAGCCTTTTGGAAAGAATTTGTGCTACGATTTCGTTTTCAAAAGACTACGAAAATGAAAGTTATTGGAAGGAAGAGCTCCATTTTTTTGTAGGTATGTTGCGTCAAATCTCGTAACAGGTTACAATAGGTAAGTTACGCCGCCATCGTCTATCGGTTAGGACAATGGGCCTTCAATCCGTAAAGTGGGGTTCAACTCCCCATGGCGGCACCACCCTACGCTCTCCGAGCTTCGGGTGGTCACGACCACCCCGCACAAGGTTATTGACGTTTCCCTCAAATCCTCTATTATGATCCTTGATGATTGAATTAGAAGACAAACTTTATACTTCGGATGAGGTAGCTTCGATTTTAAACGTTACCTTGAGGACGCTTTATCGCTATCTTGAGCGGGGTTACATTGTTCCTGATGTTCAGTTGATGAGTGGGAGGTATCGTTTTTCGAAGAAGAACATTGAGGAGCTTTTAAGCAAACGCAGGATTAAGGCCCCTGCGAAAGAGCGGGAAAAGGTTTTAGAAACCGAGTCGGAAGCGGGAAACGAACCCCTGGATTTAAAGGAAATCGATCAATCAGTTAAGGAGGCGGAGGTTTTTGATTTGCCAAAGAACCCGACAACATTTTTTGCCCCTCCAAAAAAGGACACTTTTTTGGACGAGGATAGCCTTAATATGGAGAATGAGTCTTTAGAGAGCTCAGATAGGAAATTAATTTATTGCAAAAGTCCCTTTAATTCGTTAAAAACGGTGGCGAAAATAATCAATCAAACCTCAAAGGTAAGGGGGGTGCCTTACGCTTTTACGATGGAGGGAGGGCTTTCTCTTTACGAACAAACCCACCCCTTTTCTACAGTTTACGCCTATGTTTCCGATCCGAATCCATTTATCGCCGCACTTCAGGCGGAGAAATGCGATAAGGAAGAAGCTTCGATTTGTTTTATTCTTACCGAGGGAGATTTCCTGCTTACAACTGCCAAAGAAGAAAAGGGTTTAAGTGTTGTCAGCAAGGAAAAAATCATGGAAGATCTGTCCATGCTCAAATAATTATTAGACGTTTGGAGGAGGTGTTTTAAATAAAAATGACGAAAAAAATTCTTATTGTAGAAGACGATGATTCTTTGTTTGCGATGTACGAGCCAGAATTTAAGCTTCGGGGTTTGGCTCTACTTAGAGCTAGTAATGTGGAAGAAGGATTAAAAATCGCGCGAAGCGAAAAGCCGAACGTTGTTCTTATGGATATAGTTCTTCCCGATAAAACTGGAATTCAGGCGCTGGGGGAGATGAAAGCCGACCCGGAACTTAATAAGCTCCCGGTGATTATGCTTACAAATTTTGGTAATGAGGAAAATATTAGCAAAGCGATTGATATGGGAGCGGAAGATTTTATTCTTAAATACAAGGTTGTACCTTCAGAAGTGGTCGACAAAATCGAACAGCTCCTTGGAGAGTCTAATGAAGGAATGTCTACCACAAACGCTTAAAATGCCAAACGATATCGAGTACCGAAAAATTTTGACCGAGCTTATTACCAAGCAAATGGTTGTTTTGGGGCCCACGATTTCCCTTCTTAAAGCAAGGAAAGTTTCCTCGCTTGTTATTGACGACGATGGGCATGTGGTAAGGATCAACGGTTCCCCGGAAGAAGCTTTAAAATCTCTTATTAACGAGTATGTCAGTTTATCTGGGGAAATAATCAAAAAAACGATGGAGTCGCTTCTTGCAAGATACCCGTCTTTATTAGAACTTGGAAAACAGATGGTTAAAGAAAGCGAAGGGAATTTTTAAGTTATAAACAGGAGGTGATTTTTTGTGGGATTAACAATTATTGCTAACACCGGCCCGCTTGTTGGGGACGCGATGTTGTTTACGGTTGTAAACTTTATCGCCTTTTTGGTAACTTTGCTTTTTGTTTTAAAAATTGGGACTGGAAAAATCGGACAGCCAATTTTCTTTATTGGTTTGAGTTTTTTGGTTTCTGCTTTGATTCCAAGCGTTTTTGGCGTCGAGAATATTTGGTTGGTGCCGCTTTCGCAAACTTTTTTCTGTTTAATGGGAATTCTATCCTTAACGAATATCTTTGAGTTATTTCGGGTTTCTAAAAAAGAAAAGTGACGTGTAAGTTTCTGCCCAATGTATAATCAAGACCCTCTTTTAACAACTAATCCTCGGGATATTCTGATATTTTTCTTATTTTTTTTGTGTTTTTCGGTGATTTTTTTGGCTAAAAGGAAGGAAGACCTCTATACGGGACTTTTATCTTCATTAAAAAGGCGGGAAGACGACGCGGAGAGAAAACTGTTTGAGATATCCGTTCTCCAAGAGATTTCTGACCGGATTAGCTATTCTTTGGACATACAAAAAATTGCGGAAATAATTATTGATTCTGTACGGGAGTTGTTTGAGTATAGCTCCGCTTCGTATCTGGTGAAAACCCAAAAAAGCCTTGCCCTCCGCCTTCATGCCAACGATCGAGTTGGCCCCGCCTACATTTCTGAAGTCAAAAAAAGGATGCTCGCCAGTTTTTATGAGGTGGCTGATCCGCAGGCTCATAATTTCCCCATTGATGAGCGGATTACCGGCCTTATGGTAGATCAGGCGTCGGGGCTTCTTCCGAAAACTTTTTTTAATGTACCCTTGGTTATTTTTGGTAATGTTCTTGGGGTTTTGACCATCGCTGCTGTTTCTGAAAGCACTTATGACGAAGAAGATATGATAATTCTCTATCGAATAGCAAAAAGAGCAACAAGGGCGGTCGAAAATTTGCAAATTGTGCTAGCCGAGGAAAAAGGGAAAATCGAAACGGCGGTTGAGAGTTTGACTGACGGGGTGGTGATGGTTAGTTCTGATATGCTTCTTACGGTGGTTAATCCTGCCGCCAAAAGACTACTTGGATTAGACCCCCAGAAAGAGCTCTCAATTATTGAAGTATACGAGGCTCTTCGCGGAAAAGCAGATTTGAGAGAAATTTTGAAGGAAACGGTCAAGGTTAAGAAAATTGAAATTTCAGAAATATTGAAGGATGATAAATATCTTCAGTTGTACGCGTCGCCGGTAAAAAGAGGAGAAGAAACGATTGGGGCGGTTCTTTTGATTCACGATATAACCAAGGACAAAGAAATTCAAAAAATGCGGGAAGATTTTACCCATATGATGGTGCATGAGCTAAGGGCGCCGCTGACCGTTATTCACGGAATGTCTGATACCTTGATCAAGCGCCAACAACAGCTCGATCTTGAGATGGCCAGGAAAATGTATGATCAGATTAATCAATCCTCATACTCTATGCTTGGGGTGGTTAGCAATTTGCTAAATATCGCCAAGATGGAAGCCGGTAAGTTTGAACTACTCAAAAAGCTTTCCTCCATTTCTGACTTTATCAAAAAAGAGGTGGAGTTCTTTAAAGTTAAGGCAGATGAAAAGAAAATTTCCCTGAATATCAACCTTCCCAAGGACGATCTTAAAGTTTCTTTTGATGAAGAGAAATTATCTTTGGTCCTTAATAATCTGATTTCTAACGCGATTAAGTTCACCGATACAGGAAGCGTTGAGGTGGGTGTGTACGCAGAAGGAGATTTTGTCAAAGTATATGTTCGAGATAGTGGAATTGGGATTGCAAAAAGCGATCAATCTAAACTTTTTTCAAAATTTGAACAGATAAAAACGGCGGCTTCAAGTAAGGGTACGGGGTTGGGGTTGGTCGTAGCCAAAGGCGTGGTTGAGGCTCACGGAGGCAGTATCTGGGTGGAAAGCGAAGTTGGAAAAGGCGCTCGTTTTGTATTTACTCTCCCCCTCAATTGAATGTGCTATAATCCAAGGTAGAGAATATTTTCTTATGAATAACATCTACTTTGACAATTCCGCGACTACCCAAATCGATCCCAATGTCATGATGGAAATGTTACCGTTTTTGAAAGATAAATATGGTAATCCATCGTCAGCTCATTCTCTCGGTCGAGAGGCTCGCCAGGCGATTGAGCTTTCCCGTGGAATTTTGGCAAAGGCGCTTGGCGCGGACCCCTCGGAGATAACCTTTACTAGCGGAGCAACCGAATCAAATAATCTTTGCCTTAAAGGAGTTACCGAAAGATTTTTAAAGGAAGGAAAGAAAATTAGTATTATTGTCTCTGAGGTGGAACACCCTTCTGTTATTGATACCGCTAAGGAGCTTGGGGCTCGTGGAGTTAAAATTATTTACGCGGGAGCTAATAAAGCGGGGGAGATTGACCCTAAAAGAATATTTACTCAAATAGAGCCGAGTACCGTTTTGATTTCTTGTATGTTAGGAAATAATGAAGTTGGGACGATTGAACCGATTGCAACCCTAAGTTCGATGGTTAAAATCGTGCGGGGAAAAAGAAAAGATGGTGATTTACCTTTGTACCTTCACACCGACGCGGTTCAAGCTTTTAACTATTTAAACTGTAATGTTGATTTTCTTGGGGTTGATTTTCTATCTCTTTCTGCCCATAAAATATACGGTCCAAAGGGGGTAGGGGCGTTGTATGCGAGAGAAACGGCAAAATTTTCTCGCTTGATTGATGGCGGGGGCCAAGAAAAAGGGGTTCGATCTGGTACGGAGAATGTTGCCGGTATCGTCGGTTTTGGAAAGGCGGTTGAAATTTCCCAAAAAGAAAGATTGGCAAATTTGAAGGCTCTAACAAAACTTAGAGATCGCTTAATTACTGGAGTGCTAAAAAATGTTAAGAGCTCTCATTTGACGGGGCACCCAGAGAATCGGCTCCCCCACATCGCCAGCTTTGTTTTTGAGGGGATCGAGGGTGAAGCCCTCCTTTTGCTTTTGGATAAAGAAGGAATTTTCGTATCTACCGGCTCTGCTTGTTCCTCTAAGTCTTTGGCACCTTCGCATGTTCTAACGGCGATGGGAATAAATCCGGCGTGGTCCCACGGATCTATTAGGATGTCTCTTGGGAAATATTCTACTCGCGAGGAGGTTGATTATGTCATTAAAACCCTTCCCGACTTAGTAGAAAAACTTAGAGAAATGAGTCCTGTTTTATAATTATGACTGATACATCAACTTTAACTTATAACGATCAGGTAATGAAGCACTTTTATTCTCCTCATAATATGGGGGATATGGAAGATCCAGATGCAGAGGCGGTGGTTGGAAATCCGGTTTGTGGGGATGTCATGAAAATGATGCTAAAAATTGCTAAGCGAACGGTTAAGGGTAAGGAGGAGGAGTTTATAGAAGATGTTAAGTTTAAAACTTTAGGTTGCGGGGCGGCGATTGCCACCTCCTCGGTAGTTACCGATTTGGTTAAGGGAAAATCCCTTTCTGATGCTATTAAGGTCAAGAATACTGATGTTGTTGAAGCTCTTGGAGGGATACCAAAAGCGAAAATTCATTGTTCGATTTTGGCGGAAGAAGCGATTCACGACGCGCTTTCAAATTATCAGAAAAAGAAAAAGTGAATCCATTCATATTCAGAAAACACGACATTCGTGGTATATGGGGACAGGACTGGGAGGCGAAAGATGCTTTTGGCATTGGCGCCGCTTTTGCTACCTGGTTAAGAGATAAAGGCGAGAATAAGATTATTGTTGGCCAAGATAATCGTCTTTCTTCAGAAAAGATTTTCGAAGCTTTTACTAAAGGGATTCTCTCGGTTGGATTAGATGTCATCGACCTCGGAGTTGTGAGTACTCCTTTAATTTATTTTTCTAGACAGTTTTTAAAAATTAAGGCGGCGGCCGAAATTACCGCTTCTCATAACCCAGCGGAATGGAATGGACTTAAACTTTGCTACGACGGCAAGACGACTATTCCGGATACGGAGTTAAAAGAAATCAAGGCAATTTTAGATTCTGCAAAGTTCTCTTCCGGTTTTGGAAAAATTGTCCTACAAGATCTTAAAAAGCCATACCTAGACTCAATTTGTAAGTCTTTGTCATCTTTTTTCCCGAAGGAAAATACCAAAAAAATTAAAGTCGTGATCGATTCTGGTAATGGCGTGGGAGGGCTTTTTGGCCCGGAGCTTTTCAGATCTTTAGGCTGTGATGTAATAGATATACACTCGCGATTGGATGGCACTTTTCCAAATCATGAACCGGACCCATCAGCCGGGAAAAATATGGTGGAAATATGCGTAAGAGTGGTTCAAGAGAAGGCAGATTTGGGAATTGCTTTTGATGGGGATATGGATCGGGTAAATATAGTGGACGATAAAGGATTTACTCTTTGGGGAGACGGGTTGGTGATGTTTTTCGCGCGAGATATTCTAAAAAGGAGACCGGGTGCTAAAATAATATTTAACTCTCAATGCTCCCCTGCGGTTGAGGAAGATATTGTTGCCCATGGCGGAGTACCGCATCTTGTGGCCACCGGTCATGGGACAGTTGCCAAAAAGTTAGAACTTTTGGAGGCCCCTTTTGCCGGTGAGTATAAAGGGCACATGTTCTTTTCCGATGGTTACTTTGGCTTTGATGATGCGCTATACGCGGCGGGAAGATTTGTGCGAATTCTTTCTGATCTTAATGTTCCTCTTTCCCAATTTATGTGTGACGTGCCTTTTTTTCGATCAACGGGGGAAATTTTAGTTTCTTTCCCGGATGACAAAAAGTTTATAGTCGAAAAAGCGGTTTCTGACGCTCTTTCCGAAAAAAACTATGTTCAGGATTTAGAGGGAGACGCACGGATAAAATTTGACGGCTTTAACGACGCTTGGGGATTAGTTAGAAATTCTGACACGATGCCCTACCTTGAAGTTTTTGCATGGGCAAAGTCAGACTTAGATTTAAAAAAGGTTCGTGATATTATGATGGGAGAGGTGGAAAAATACTTATGACAAACGAGAACTGCATATTCAGAAAAGTGGTTGATATGAAGGATGTTTGGGAAAAGCCCGAGGCTTCTACGGATCTAGTTTATGTCGTTTTCCGTGGGAAAAAATCGAATGTTACCGCTCTTTTCCCAGGTAAAATTGGTCGGGAATTTCATAAAACTCATGGTCATTACCATCTGCACGGAGAGACAGAAAGTTATCGCGTTCTTTACGGAACAGGTTTGTTACTTATCCAAAAAGAACCTTCTAATTCCGGGGCAGATATTGATTTTAAAGCGATAGAATTGTCTTGTGGAGATGCGTTTATCGTTCCTGAGGGTTATGGGCATGCCATTGTTAACCCAACCGACGATTTTTTTATCACCGAAGATAAAGAATCTCCTTTGGCGGGCCACAATTATGATCCTATAAAGAAAATGAGGGGGTTTGCTAAGTACGTCGTCGAAGAGGACGGAAGGGTTATTTTTTTAGATAATGTTCACTACAACAAGGGAAATAATCAATTCTAATAAGCTTGTACCCGCTTTTAATTTTTCTACCCCCGAAGTGGCGCGGGCAATCGTTTCCGCTTGCGCGGAATTGAATGCCCCGGTTATCCTCCAAACTTCGGAGAAGGAGGCAGAGTTTCTGGCATATGAAATTGCCGGCGCAGTCGCAAGGCACTACGGAAATTCTTTTAATACTTCCGTCTCTCTTCAGTTAGATCATCTGAAGGATCTTGAGTCGGTTGATAATGTTGATTTAGGGGCGTTTGGTTATTCTTCCGTGATGCTTGATCTTGAAGGAAGCTCTTTTGAGGACTCAATTAGTCAAATTTTGAGATTCAAAAAAACGCACCCGACCTTGTTAATTGAGGCGAATTTAGAATATTTTGATCGCGCGAGCGAGTATACTGAAAAGTCGGGGATTGATTTATTAGCTCCAGAGATTCATAATTTTATCGAGATTGATTCTTTGGCAAATGTGGCGGAGACCACGATGGTTCCTTTGGTGCTTCACGGCTGCTCCAAAAAGACCGATGAAGAGATTAAAGAGGCCGTAAAATTAGGAATCAGGAAGGTTAATTTTAATACAGAATTACGCTTTAGTTGGCTAGAAGCGATTAGAAAAAAGCTTTCTTCAGATGAAGATTTGGTTAAGCCTTATGATTTGCTAGCCTTATCTGAAGAATCGGTAAAAAGTGTTGTTATAAATAAATTAAAAATATTAGGTTTTTGAGTCTGCCCAATATGAAAACTGCCCTTAAATTTTCAGAAATTAGAAAAGAAGATATCCCTTTGGTCGGAGGAAAAGGCGCTAATTTAGGTGAACTCTTTTCTGAAATCAAAGCCCCCGTTCCTCCCGGATTTGTTCTAACTTCCGGCGCCTTTTTTGAATTTATTGATGAAGGAAGTCTTACTGCCAAGATTAAGGCAGAACTTAGGGGTGTTTCACTTGATCAGACCCAGAAGATTTTTAAAGCCTCCGAGAATATTAAAAGAGCCTTAATGGCAGCAAAAATTCCCGACAAAATTACAGTTGAGGCGATTTCTCAATATCACGAACTTTGTGGTTCACATGATCGTAAGGTAGCCGTCCGTTCTTCTGCCACCGCTGAGGATCTTCCGGAAGCTTCTTTCGCCGGTCAACAACGAACACTTGTAAATATTCTTGGGGAAGAAGAGCTTATGAAAGCGATAAAAGGTTGTTGGGCCTCTCTTTACGAGCCGAGGGCGATTTTTTATCGAATGGATCAGGGATTTGCGGATAAGAAAGTCGGTTTAGCGGTTGTGGTTCAACTAATGGTTGATTCCGAAGTTTCCGGAGTAATGTTTACGGTCGATCCCCTTTCAAACGACCAATCAAAAATCTCTATTGAAGGCGCTTATGGGTTGGGAGAGGCAGTTGTTTCTGGCTCCTTAACACCCGACTCTTATCTTGTAAACAAGGAGACCTTTGTGATTGAAGATAAATTTATTGCCAAGCAGACTTGGCAAGCTCATGAGACGGGTAAGATTCCTGTTTCTAAGGCTTTTCAGGAGGAGCAGAAACTTTCTGACCGTTACATCAAGGCTCTTGCGGAAATCGCGGTTAGAATTGAAAAACACTACGGTAAGCCTCAAGATATCGAATGGTGTCTTGATAATGGCAAACTTTACATTGTTCAAACCCGCCCGGTTACCACCTTGATTTCCAAACAGCAAATGCTTCTTAGAGAGGCAGAAGGAAAAAGAGCGATTTTAGATGGGTTGGGCGCTTGTCCTGGAGCAGCGATCGGTCCGGTTAAAATAATTCTTAACCCAAAAGAAATTGCTAAAGTTAAAAATGGAGATGTCTTGGTGACCGGAATGACTGATCCTGACTATGTGCCGGCAATGCGACGAGCGGTCGCGATTGTGACCGATGATGGGGGAGTAACCTCTCATGCGGCAATAGTTTCCCGAGAAATTGGAATTCCTTGTATTGTGGGAACTGATCAGGCGACGAAAATGCTTAAGGATGGGGAAATTATTACCGTTGATGGTTCTGCCGGCAAAGTTTACGAAGGAAAACTCGATCTTCGTCCCGCCCCAAAAATTGATAGTACTCACCTAAGAACTGCGACTAAAGTATATGTAAATTTGGGAGACGCTTCTTTGGCGGAGGAAATGTCCAAAAGAAATGTTGATGGGGTTGGGCTTCTGCGGGCGGAGTTTATGATTGCGGAAATCGGAGAGCACCCAAGGGCAATGATCAAAAAAGGCAAGAAAAAAGAGTTTATTCAAAAGTTGGCTGATGGGATGCTTACTTTTGCCAAAGCATTTAGCCCAAGACCGGTTGTATATCGGGCAACTGATTTTAAAACGAATGAGTACCGAAATCTTAAGGGCGGAGCGGAATTTGAGGGGTTTGAGGAAAATCCCTTAATTGGGTTTAGAGGGGCTTCCCGTTACGTTTCCGATCCCGAGGTTTTTAATATGGAGCTTGAGGCAATAAAATATGTTAGGAATAAAATGGGTTACAAAAATCTTAATTTGATGATTCCTTTTGCCCGGACGGTCGAGGATTTGCTGGAAGTCAAGAAGTTTGTTTCCGCGTCAGGCCTTAGAAGAAGTTCCAATTTTCAGTTTTGGTTAATGGTTGAGATTCCTGCCAACGTTATTCTTCTCGAAGATTTTCTCGCCGTTGGGGTTGATGGAGTTTCGATTGGCTCAAATGACCTTACCATGTTAACCCTCGGGGTTGATCGGGATAATCCTAAATTGGCAAAATCTTTTGATGAGCGTAATAAAGCGGTAATGACCCTCCTTGAAACTACTATAAAAACTTGCAAGAAAAATAAGGTTACTTGTTCGATCTGTGGTCAAGCTCCGTCTGAATATCCGGAAATAGTTAAAGATTTGGTAAAGTGGGGAATTACTTCCGTTTCTGTTAACCCAGACGTGATTGATTCGGTTAGATTAACAGTCTATGAAGTGGAAAAGGAAATTGTTTTGGATAAGAAAAGATGATTTAAGATTTATGATTAACGAATAAAACCTTGAAAATAAAAAACATTTACGCACGAAAGATTGTTAATTCCGCAGGTTCTTACACCTTAGAGACGACTCTTAAATTAGATGGTGGTTTTGTCGGAGTTGCCTCTATTCCGGCGGGAATATCCTATGGATCTTCCGAAGCAGTTATCGTTAAAGCGGAGGACGCGGTTTTAAATATTAATGAGATATTAGCAAAAGACCTTATCGGGTTTGAGGTAGCTGAACTTAAGGATTTGGATCGAGAATTACTGTTTATTGATGGAACGCCAGATAAGGCTAAATTTGGAGCGAACGCGATACTGTCTGTATCAATTGCATGTTTAAGAGCTTTGGCGCAGTCACACCAACTTCCATTGTATCGATACATAGATACACTATTTAATAAAGAGATTACAAATCAGAATTTCAAAATGCCAAAAATGATGGTTTTGATGTTCGAGGGAGGCAAGCACGGCTCCGGTCGCCTAAAAATGCAGGAGTTTATGCAGATTTTTGATACTGTTGATGAGGCGGTAAATTCAAGTAAAAGATTAGAAGTGTATTTAGAGGAAAATGGTCAATCAATAAATGTTGGAAAAGAAGGTGCTTTTTGTCCAGATTTAACAGATAAGCAAGCGCTCGATGTTTTGGTCAAAATTTCTAAAAACCCAATCGCTTTAGATGTTGCTTTTACTCACAAAGAAACTAAATCAGAGTCGCTTGAGTCTCTAGTTGAAAAATACCCAATTCAAACGGTGGAAGATCCTTATGGTGAGGAAGAGTGGCGAGAATGGGTTGAATTTACTAAAAAATATTCTGATCGGGTTACCGTTATTGCTGATGATTTATCAGTGACTAATGTTAAAAGATTGGCAAGGATCGTTAAAGAGAAATCGGCGACTGGGGTAATTGTCAAACCTAACCAGATTGGAACCGTTTCTGAAACCTTGGATTTTGCGCGCGAAGCGAAAAGAAATAATATGAAGATTGTAGTTTCTCACCGCGGAATTGAGACGAATGATGACTTTATTGCAGATCTTGCGGTTGGAATTCAAGCGGATTACACCAAGTTTGGGGCGGTTAGACGGGGCGAGAGGGTGGCCAAGTATAATCGACTTCTTGAAATTCAATCACAAATCTCATAAAGTCCAATTTGCAAAAATATGATTTTTAGCAAAGAAGAAGCCCTTTTAATAATTGACCTTAAAACCATTTCCCTTGTAACTGAAAAAGAGGGGCAGGTTTTGGAAATTCCCGATTATGTTGTTAAAGACAAAACTATTATTGACGAGGAAAGGTTTCATTTTCTAGTTCGGGATTTTTTGAAAAAATATCTTAAGCAGGGAACGGATTTATACATCGTCCTATCGGAAAACCTTACGATCAAGGAAGATGTTTGGGCGCGCAACTCTGATGAATTATCCATCCAACTTGAAAACATTCTAAAGAACCTTTCCTATAAAGCTCCCGAAACTGAAAAAGTGATTATTCCTGTTGCTAAAGAAATTTTCAAAGTTATTATTACCAAAACGGAGGTGTTCAGAAACATCGTTGCGATATGTCATGAGATTATGTTGAATCCAAGAGGGGTTTTTCCTTGGGTAAGTTTGCACTACAATCTTGATCAGAAAATTGAACCTCAAGCAATCCACTTTGTCATAAAAAATCTCAAAAGTGACCACAGGAATACCGATTTTATGCTTTCCGATAGAAAAGAAGTAGTTTTTGCCTCCTCGAAAAACCGGGTATTTCTGATGGGTTTCGGGGTGTTTTTTATTTTATTAATCGGTGGTGGGGTTCTTATTTTAGTAAAAAAGGCCCCCCCCAAAAAAACTGAAGATAAACCGACGGCCCCCGCGGTGATCGAAAATATCGCGAGCCCGTCCTCAACTCTCTCAGAAGCGAGTTCCTCCTCCGACGAGTCAGTTTTTGTGAAAAAAGAAGAGTTAAGAGTGCTGATTGAAAATGGCACGGGGGTGGTTGGTCAGTCGGCCAGTGTTAAAAGCGATTTCGAGGGAGATGGTTTTACATCAATTGACGCGAAAAATTATGACGATTTTGACCAAACGACGACAGTAGTCTTTTTTTCAAAAGTGGTTTCCCCGGAGGATAAAAAATCAGCGGTCGCCGTTCTTGAGAAAAGGTTTTCCGAAGTTGTGGTTTCTGACGAGTTTCCGAAAGAGAACTTTGAAGTAGAGATTATTACCGGTGGAGGTGAACTGTGAACTATAAAGAGTAACTAGCGTAATCGTCAAAGGGATTTTCTAGTTCCAACATTTGTTCTAGAGTTAGTTTTTCAAAATACATTCTGATCAATCTCATTGTATTGTTTGTGCAACAAACCACCACATTCATTTTCTCTTTTCGCATTCTTTTCTCTAGATTTTGGCAAAAGGGCTCAATTCTATTATCCCAGACCATTTTTAGGCTCTCTCCGTTTGGAGGGGGGAAATCCCAGCTTCTTCTAAATTTCAGGGTGAGTTCCGGGTCTTTCTTCATCGCTACGGCCTTACTTTTTCCGGTTAAGTCGCCGTAATCCCTTTCTCTAAGAAGCGGGGTAATTTCAAGCCTGGTTTCAGGATGATATTTTAAAATCTCTTTTAGAGTATTTAGAGATCTTTGTAAGTCGTTTGAGATTCCCAGATCGATTTCTAAATCCTTCAGCATCTCTGCTTGTTTTACGGCGTCTTTCCGACCTTTTTCCGAAAGCGGAGAATCGAAAACCCCGCAGAAGAGCTTTAGTCGATTATATTCGCTTTCACCATGTCGGGAAAGGAAAAGAGTCGGCTTGCCGCAGTTAGCAGACTTTGGGAGCGGTTTTTCAGTTTTACCGGGGTTAAGGATTGAATCATTTGCCGAATTAAGAGATGATGTTTTCGTCATTGAATTTATTCTACCACGATATTAAACTAGAGTAGATATTTAACCTGCCTATGTATGATATTTTGACAATTGGAGGAGCGACACGAGATGTTTTTCTCGTTTCCTCTAGATATGAACAGCAGAGCGGAAATTTGCTCCTTCCTTGGGGGGAGAAGGTAATTGCTGAGGAGATATTTATGGAAATTGGCGGGGGCGCCTGTAATTCCGCGGTCGGCTTCTCGCGTTTAGGTTTTAAGACAGCCTTTTGGGGAATTGTTGGGGCGGATCAGAACGGAGAAGAGGTCGCCCGAAGATTAAGATCGGAAAAAGTTAGTCTTGAATTTTTAACAATCAACAGGGAAAGTAAGACCTCTTACTCGGTTGTTTTGGCAGATAAAAATGGAGGACATTCAATATGTATGTATCGGGGGGAAAACGACGATCTTTTGGGAACTCCTTTTAATTTGAATTCTCTTACTCGCGCTAAACTTCTTTATCTTACCGATATTGCTTCATCTACCGAAGGGCTCTCTTATAAAATTTCAAATATTGCAAGGAAGCAAAAAGCCAAGCTGGTTTTCGTTCCCGGTCAAAATCAACTTGATCTTGGTTTCGACAGGTTAATTCCGGTTATTAGCAAAGCAGATATACTCATTCTCAACATCTATGAAGCCTGTCGTCTAGCAAAAATTGATTACTCTCGAGACCAAAAAACGATTCGCGCACTGCTCGCCGTTTTTTGCGCGGCGGGAGCAAAAATTTCCGTGATTACCGAGGATGAGGATGGGGTTGTTGCCTTTGATGGTAAAAAATATACTTATAATCCCGCCTCTTTAGTTAAAAAAATAGTTGATACCACTGGCGCGGGAGACGCATTTTCTGTAGGACTAACCGCCGGTATTTTAAAAGGAAAAACATTAAAAGAATCATTAGATTTTGGTTGTCAGAACTCCGCTAGTGTTATTTCATTTTGGGGAGCGCAAAAAGGGCTTCTTTCAAAAATTTAAGATTTAATGAAATTTCAAGAGAGTACTCTTCCGAAAGATTTATATTATCTATTCAACCCCCGCGGACTTGCGGTAGTTGGTGCTTCTTCCGATCCAAGTAAGATCGGCCATACAATTTTAAAAAATATTATAGAGGGCGGTTACTCCGGAAATATTTACCCGGTAAACCCAAAAAAAGGAATTATTCTCGGTAAAAAAGTTTTTGCTCGGTTGACCGAGGTTAATAGTCAGATTGATGTTTGCGTGATTAGTGTACCCGCATTAGTCGTTTTTGACGTTTTAAAAGATTGCGCGATTAAGAAAATTCCCTTTGTGTTAATTATCTCATCCGGTTTTTCTGAAATTGGAAATAAAGAAGAGGAGGAGAAGATTAAGAATTTTGCCAAAGAATCGGGGATTCGTCTTTTGGGGCCTAATATATTTGGAATATTTTCGGCAAAATCATACCTTAACGCCACTTTTTCCGGTTCTTGTGTCTCAAGAGGATCTGTGGCGATGATTTCTCAAAGTGGGGCTCTTGGACTTTCATTGATGGCAAAATCAGTTTCCGAGAGTTTTGGACTCTCTGCCATGGTTTCTTTAGGGAATAAAGCTGATTTAGATGAATCTGATTTTCTTGAATACTTTGGTAAAGATAAGACAGCAAAGGAGATTTTTATTTATATTGAGGGAGTAACCGATGGTGAGAGATTCTTTAGAACTCTTTCAAAAGTTGCCGGAAAAAAACTTGTTTTAATTATTAAATCGGGAAGCAGTGTTCGCGGCGCAGCGGCGGCGTTTTCCCACACAGGGTCTTTAGCTGGAGAAGACATTGTTTTTGATAGCCTTATTTCTCAAGCGGGGGCGATTAGAGTTACGGATTTAAATCAGGCTTTCTCTCTTTTAAATTTGCATTCCCTTGCCGGAGATGTAAAAAAGAGTGAAACTTTGATAGTTACAAATGGCGGTGGAGTTGGGGTTTTGGCTTCTGACTCTGCAGAAAAATTTAATGTTCCTTTATTCTCTGATTTAAATTACCTCAAAAATAAATACGGAGCGTTTATACCTTCTTTTGGATCTGTCAAAAATCCGATTGACATAACCGGTCAGGCGTTGGCGGAGGATTACCTGAAAATTTTGGAAGCTTCTCTAAAAGATCCAAAAATAAAAATCCTCGTTTGCCTTTGTTGTCAAACGGCGATATTGGATAATAGAAAACTATCTAAATACCTTTTGCGAGTTGCTTCCAAATTTAAAAAAGCCCGCAAAAACTTTATTTTTTGTTTCATTGGAGCGCGTGATATTGAATCGCACTTTAGAAACCAAAAATATCCTTTTTACCAAAGCGTTGAATCGGTTTTTTCTGATATTTCGAAGTTAAATAAAGAAAAAAATCTAGTTAGTAAGAGTAAGGTTTTAGCAAAGCTACCGTATAAAGAAATCAATAATTTATTAGAAAACGTGGCTATGGAAAAGCGAAACACCCTTTATTCTTTTGAGTTAGCCGAACTTCTAGATAAATTAAGTATTAATCGTCCTAAATCCTTTTTCTCTGAAGAGTATAAAGATGCTTTAAACTCTGCCAAAAAGATTGGATTTCCGGTTGTTTTAAAAATTGTTTCTAAAAATATTATTCACAAGACCGAAGCGGGTGGGGTAAAGCTAGATATTAAAAACGAACTGGAATTTAAAAAGTCTTTTAATCGATTAATGCAAGACGCAGGAAGATATGACTCTCACGCGATAATTGAGGGAGTTGACGTGTCGGAAATGGTTAGTGGTGGTTTTGAACTAATTGTAGGAGCAAAAAAGGACCCAATTTTTGGAACGCTAATTACTTGCGGGATGGGAGGAAAATATGTTGATATTTTTAAAGATATCTCTCTTCGTCATTTTGATGGCGTAAAGGAAACGATTTTCCAGATGTTTAACGAACTAAAGATACGTCCAATTCTTAGAGGCTTCCGTGGAGAATCTTCGATGGATATTCCCTCCGCTGTTGAAGTGGTTTATAAACTTGGTTCTTTGGTAGACAAATCTGATTTGGTGAAGGAGATTGAGATAAACCCCCTCATTATTGAAAAGGATAAAGTTATTGCCCTTGATTTTCGGGTAATTCTTTAGAGATATTGAAGATTGCCACGAATTCTCCTCGAGGCTTTGATTTTTTAAACTTTTCTATCAGGGACAGGGCCGTTCCACGGGATTTTTCTTCGTATACTTTAGTTAGTTCCCGGCCGATAAAAATTTCGATGTCTCCGTATACTTTATAAATCATTTCTAATGAATTAATTATGCGAAATGGGCTTTCGAAGAAAATCACACTAGTCTCTTTTGGAACTTCCCTAATTACTTTTTCCTTTTTTCCACTTGTTCTTGGAAGATATCCGAGGAATAAAAATTTATCTGTCGGAAACCCGGAAGAAATTAGAGCGGCCAAAACTGAACTTGGGCCAGGAATAGGAATAACATTCGCTCCTGCCTGAAGAGTTTCCCGGACTAATTTAAAACCAGGGTCAGATATTAAAGGGGTTCCAGCATCGGAAACCAGGGCGATTTCTTTTCCTTTCTCAAGCATTGTCAGTACTTCTGGAATTCTTTTAAGTTCGTTATGTTCAAAATAAGATAAAAGTGGTTTACTGATTTGGTAGTGGTTTAATAGAAACCCAGTTTTTCGAGTATCTTCACAAAGCACTAAATCAACCTTTTTTAAGGTTTCGAGGGCGCGAAGAGTAATATCCCCCAAATTTCCGATTGGGGTTGCAATAAGGTATAAGTTTCCCATACAATATGGATCATACTATGAATTCTGCCCAGCAAGAAATTGTAAGCTTTCGTTTCCACGCCCGTGGTGGACAAGGAGCCAAAACAGCAGCCCAAATATTTGCGGAAGTGGCTCTTTGTTGTGATTACTATGTTCAAGCATTCCCAGATTACGGACCAGAGCGTAGGGGCGCGCCGATTAGAACTTATGTAAGAGTTTCAAATGAAGAAGTACTTCTTCATTGTGCGGTCGAATCTCCGGACTTTGTTGTAGTTTTGGATAAAACTCTCGCTTGTGATCAATCGGTCGCTTCTGGGATGTCTTTCAATTCGAAAATAATTGTTAACACCGACAAAAATCCAGAAGAAATTAGAAATAGCCTTTGCCTTACTAAAAACGTGTCCTTAACCACCCTAGACGCCTCAGGAATTGCGGAGCATTTCATCGGCAAAAACATTCCTAATATTGTGATGCTTGGGGCGTTGATTAAGCTTTCCGATTTCGGGACTTTGGAAAATCTTAAAAAGGTGCTTGAAAAGGGTTATTCTAATCATTGGGGAAAAGAAATAACCGAGAAAAATTATTTATCGGCCAGGCAAGGTTTTGAGGAAGTTAATAAAATATGACTATTCAAGAATCAATAAAAAATGGGGCGACAATTTCGCCCGGAGGAAACTCAAAGGATAACAAGACTGGTTCTTGGCGGCAAGGGCAGAGGCCGAAATGGAACAAGGAAAAGTGCTTAAACTGTGGCGTTTGTTTTCACTTTTGCCCCGAAGAAGCGATTATTTTTAAGGATGGGAAAATGGTTGGGATTGATTACACTTATTGTAAGGGTTGTGGTATTTGCGCGCATGAATGTCCAAGAAAAGCAATTGAGATGGTAAAAGAAGATTAGACTAATAAGACATATGATACCTATAAGACTAATTCCTATGACAGGGGGGCAGGCGGCGGTTGAGGCCCTAAGACAAATAAATCCAGCGGTTTTTGCCGCCTATCCAATAACCCCACAGACCCCGATCATTGAGGGTTTTGCCAAATTGGTCGCTTCCGGAAAAGTCACCACGGAGTTTTTACCGGTCGAATCGGAGCACTCCGCTATGTCAGCCGTTATTGGGGCGGCGGTGATGGGAGTTCGGGCGATGACGGCGACTTCCTCTCAAGGGTTGATGTTGATGTCAGAAATTTTAAGCGTTGCTTCTGGGCTTCGGTTGCCGATTTTGATGAACGTTGCTGCCCGAGCAATTTCTGCCCCAATAAATATTCATTGTGATCATTCCGATGTGATGAATGTTGCAGGAGTTGGATGGCTTCAATTTTTCTCGGAAAATCCCCAAGAAGTATATGATCTAAATTTTATTGCTCTTAAAGTCGCAGAGAGTATCAATACTCCGGCAATGGTTATTCAAGATGGGTTTGTTACCAGTCACTCGCTTGAGCTTTTGGAAACATTGCCTGACGATAAGATTTCTAAGTTTGTGGGAAACTATACTTCGAAAATTAACCCCCTCGATTTTAATGAGCCAAAAACTATTGGGCCCTTGGTTTTGCCTGATTATTTTATGGAGGTTAAAAAGGCGCAGATTAACGATTTCGATCTGGCACTAGAAGCTTTCAGATTGGAATCAGAGGCGTATTTTAAAATAAGTGGCAGGATGATAAAAACCATCGAAGAATTTCATACCGAAGGATCGGAAAGCGCAATTGTTTGTTTGGGCTCGACCGCGGGTACGATAAAACATTATATAAAAAACGAGCCGGAGAAGGGTTACTCTCTAATCAAAATTGTTTCGTATCGTCCTTTTGATTACTCAGGTTTGGCTAAACTTCTTAAGAAATACCAAAAGGTGATTGTTCTTGAAAGAGCGCCTACTTACGGGGCAACTGGATTTTTGACGCAAGAGGTGTATGCCGCTTTGAGGCTTCTTAAAGAGCAAAAAGATGTTAAAACATACGTTTACGGTTTGGGTGGAGCGAATTTTGGTCTTTCCGACGTATCAGAAATATTAAACGACTCATAATATGTCTACTTTAATAGAATTATCTAAAATTGATTCTCGTTTGTCGCAAGGCCATAGGAGTTGCTCTGGGTGTGGGTTTCCTCAAATTATTAGAACGGTTCTTCGCTCCATTGATGCGCCAGTTGTTGTTTCGTTGGCAACCGGTTGTATGGAGGTGACTACCACGATTTTTCCTGAGTCTTCTTGGAAGGTCCCTTTAATCCATTCCGCATTTGAGAACGCTTCGGCGACGATTTCCGGGGCAATCTCCGCCTTTGAAAATATTAAAAAAACGGGTAAATGGAACGCGCGAGGAAAAGACCCTGTTTTTGTTGTTTTCGGAGGGGATGGGGGAACATATGACATTGGACTTCAGTCTTTGTCTGGCGCAATCGAGCGAGGGCACAACTTTTTATATATTTGTTACGATAACGAGGCTTATATGAACACCGGGGTTCAGCGATCCTCCGCTACCCCCTTTGGGGCAGAGACAACCACAAGTTTATTTGGTGAAGCGGGGAATGGCAAGATTACTTTTAAAAAGCCCCTGACCGAGATAATTGTTGCTCACGGACTTCCTTATGTCGCTCAAGCTTCAGTTTCCCACATTCTTGATTTGCATGAAAAGGTTAAAAAAGCAATTTCCTTTAGAGGACCTAAGTTTATTAACGTTCTGGCTACCTGTCCGGTTGGCTGGCGAGTTGATTCCGAAAAAAGTATGGAAGTGGCCCGTTTGGCGGTAGAAACAAGATATTGGCCTCTTTACGAAGTGGAAAACGGGGAGTACCATATTTCGGTCGATATTCCAAATCCAAAGCCAGTGACGGAATTTTTAAAGATTCAGGGGAGATTTAAGAACCTTATCAAAAACGAGATTGCAATTAAATATATTCAGGATAATATAAACAAAAACTGGGAAGGTTTGAAGAAACACAGCGAAATTTGATATGGAAACATTACATACGCTAATTCAATGGACATCAAAGATTATTGAAACAGGATCCTATCCGGGTCTTGTTTTTGTAACGGTTTTGGAAAATGTTTTTCCCCCGATTCCTTCGGAAGCGATTTTGCCCTTTGCCGGGTTCTTGTCTGTTTCCGGAAAATTTAATGTCTATTTGGTCATTTTATCCGGGACTTTCGGAAGCCTTTTTGGCGCTCTTATTCTTTACGCTTTTGGGTTTTACGGTGGGGAAAAGATTGTGCGCGGGTTTATAAAAAAATATGGAAAGTACATGCTTTTACAAGAATCTGATCTTGATGGAGCAATTGCTTTCTTTAAGAAAAATGGCCGTCCTGCAGTTTTAACCGCTAGGATAATTCCGATTTTTCGTAGTATTGTTTCCATCCCGGCGGGATTGGCAAAGATGCCGTTGGGAGAGTTTGTTTTCCTTACCGTTATAGGGACGTGCTTTTGGTGCGCCCTGCTTACCTTTTTGGGAAGAATCTTGGGGGAAAATTGGAATTTAGTTTCTGTTTGGCTAGGTAGATACGAGAAAGTGATTTTAATCTTGGTGGTAGCAGCTTTAGGTTATGTCGTCTACAAGAGGCTTAAGTTACTCAAGAATACCTACGAATAATCCCGCGGACTTTTCCTTGGATTTTTACCTTACTCACGTAGATTGGACTCATGGTTGAATTAGCCGGTTCTAGTCTAATTCTATCTTTTTCTTTGTAATAACGCTTTAAGGTAGCAAATTCATTATCCAGAAGCGCAACCACGATCTCACCATTTTCTGCGGTTTCGGTTTGTTCAATGATCACATAGTCACCATCAAGAATTCCCGCCTCAATCATCGAATCGCCCCTAACTTGGAGAGCAAAGGCCCTCTTTTTACCGGTAACCATAGAAGGAGGGATGGTAATTGTTTCCGTTAAATCTTCAATTGCCTCGATTGGCCTTCCGGCGGCGATTCGACCGACTAGGGGAAGTTCCATACTGGTTATTGAAGAAGAAACAAGGGGTTCGGTAATTTCCATTCCCCGCACTGCGCCAGTAAAGCGCTTTAAGAGACCCTTGTTCTCTAAAGAAGATAAGTGTTCGTGGATTGTCGCAAGAGAAGAAACTCCACTAGATTCTGCAATTTCCCTAAGAGTGGGAGAGTATCCGTGCAATTGGATGTATTGTGAGATAAAATCAAGTATCTCTCGTTGTTTTTTGTATATTGTCGGTGGCATCTTTATATAATATACTTATACGAAGAAAACCCGAAGATGTCAATGGGGAGTTTAGAAGCTAGAAGTTTGAAGCATGAAGCAAGAAAGAAAATGCAGTTCAAATTACATTCTGACTACAAACCTACAGGCGATCAGCCACAAGCGATAGAAAAGCTTGTTTCTGGGGTTCTAGAAAAGAAACAACATCAGGTGCTTCTTGGAGTGACTGGAAGCGGTAAAACTTTTACGATTGCAAACGTTATTGAAAAAGTTCAAAAACCGACGCTAGTTATTTCTCATAACAAAACCTTAGCCGCCCAGCTTTATCAAGAATTCAGGGAATTTTTCCCCGAGAACGCGGTTGAGTATTTTGTTTCTTATTACGATTATTATCAGCCAGAGGCTTATATTCCGCAAACAGATACTTACATTGAAAAAGACGCTGATATTAATGAAGAGATTGATAAATTAAGGTTATCTACTACTTCGTCATTGATGTCTAGACGCGATGTGATTGTAGTCGCTTCTGTTTCTTGTATTTACGGCTTGGGCTCACCAATTGAATACAGCAAACAGACTGTTCGCCTGAACGTTGGTGAAAAAGTACCTCAGTCGGATATTGTCGAGAGACTTTTTGAGGAAAGGTACGAGCGAGAAGATTACGATTTTTCTAGGGGTAAATTTAGGCTTCGGGGTGACAGCCTGGAAATTTGGCCATCTTATTCGACAGAAATCATCCGGATAGATTTTACTGGTAGCTTAATAACCGATATCTCGGCTAGAGAATCTGTTTCCGGAAAACTTTTAAGAAAGCTAAACTCGGCCGTGATTTTTCCCGCCAAACACTATTTGACTTCGGAAGAACACTTTAAAAAGGCGCTTGAACAGATTGAGGTCGATTTAGAAAAGCAAGTTACAAATTTAAAAAAACTTAAAAAACCGATGGAGGCGTATCGGGTAGAACAGCGGACAAAGTATGATCTCGAAATGATTCGGGAAGTTGGTTACTGTAGCGGAGTTGAGAACTATTCCCGTTATTTTGACGGGCGGGGTCCCGGTGATCCCCCTTTCACTCTTCTTGATTTCTTCGGGCCGAAAACCGATGACTGGTTGTGTGTCATAGATGAGTCTCATATGACCGTCCCACAGGTTCGGGGAATGTACAATGGGGATCGGGCGCGTAAGCTGACATTAGTTGACTATGGTTTTCGTCTTCCGTCTTGTGTTGACAACAGACCGCTTACATTTTCAGAATTTGAAGAACGCGTGCCTCAGACAATCTATACTTCGGCGACGCCTGATTCTTGGGAAGTGGAAAAAGCGGGTGGGGTAATTGAGCAGTTAGTCCGTCCTACCGGATTACTTGATCCAAAAATCACGGTTTTGCCATCAGAAAACCAAATTGGAGATTTGATAGAGAGAATTAAGGCAAAAACAGCCAATAAAGAGCGGGTTTTAGTGACTACCTTGACTAAGAGAATGGCGGAGGAGTTATCCGCTTATTTATCAGAAAAGGGTCTTTTGGTTCAATATCTTCACTCTGACGTAAAAACTCTTGAAAGATCAGACGTTTTAGATAAGCTTCGTAAAGGTGAATATGACGTTTTGGTGGGAATTAACTTACTTCGTGAGGGACTTGATTTACCTGAAGTTGGGCTAGTTGCCATACTTGATGCAGACAAAGAAGGTTTTTTGCGCTCCCAAACTTCGTTGGTTCAGGTGATGGGAAGGGCCGCCAGAAATGTTTCTGGGGAAGTGGTAATGTACGCCGATAAAATCACGGGATCAATGAAGCGGGCAATTGATGAGGTTAATCGTCGAAGAAAAAATCAAGAAAAATATAATCTGGAACACGGGATTACCCCAAAAACAATTTCAAAACCAATCCGAAAGGCTCTGATTGAGGTTATTAAGGACGAGAGTTTGGACTTGTCAGCGCGGAATCTTCCCCCAAAAGATAGGGAAGTTTTGCTTTCCAAAATGGAAAAGGAGATGAAAGAAGCGGCGGAAGTTTTGGATTTCGAGAGGGCGGCGGAGATACGGGACGCGATTAAGGAGGCGCGTACCCGCCTTGACATCTTGTAGTAATTAGGTTATACTGCCAGTGCTTTTTAAACTACTTCAAGGAGGATACTTTGTCTAGCAGAAAACCAAATGGGGCAACATCGTCGCGTTCAATGCCAGTTATTGGTGGAGGGGTCAGCAAATACACTCTTGTTAGTACTGAAAACGGAGAGCCGGCGCCTCTTTTTTCAGTAAGTTGTCCTTCGCGTTCCGATAAGCTTCGTGGTTGTTGTGGAAAATGTGGGCCTCTGGGCGGTGGTTGCATGAGAACCACTTGCATCCATTTGTAAAAGGGGGAGAGGTAATGCCAGAAGAAGGGTCGCATGAGATCAACTCTTGCGCAGGGGATGATTGTCACTGTGGGTCTGCGTCCAATGGAATTCAAGCTAGCATATCTGCGACTCAGCTTGGGCTATGTTTGCAACTTAGTAACCGAACATTCACATGGACCTCGCTTTTAATAAAAGAGGTCCTGCGCGCATGTTGCCATGGATTTTTGAAGCCTGAAGAAAAGAATTTGCTCGCGGGGATTTTGATGAGGCTTTGTTTTAGGACTGAGTTTTCTAGCGACCCTGCCTTTATGGGTCTCGTCAAAGAATCAAAACTGATTCGAATACCAAAAAGACGTTAAACAGGGTTTTGTCTTGAAGAGCATTTGGGATAAACTTCCAAGTGCTCTTTTTTGTTGACTTATCCAAACAATCATTTTGGCCAAAAATAGATTATAATAACAGATTGCTATGAAAGATATTTTATCAATCCGCCATGCGAATGAGCACAATTTAAAAGATGTTTCCTTGGATTTACCTAAAAATAAACTGGTAGTTTTTACCGGTGTTTCGGGGTCGGGTAAATCGTCTCTTGCGATGGATACAATCTACGCTGAAGGACAACGGCGTTATGTTGAAAGTCTTTCCTCTTACGCCCGTCAGTTCTTGGGAGTACTTACTAAACCAGATGTGGAGTCGATTGAGGGTCTTTCTCCTGCGATTGCAATTGACCAGAAAACTTCCTCTCACAACCCCCGCTCTACCGTCGGTACGATTACAGAGATTTACGATTATTTTAGGCTTCTTTTTGCTCGCCTCGGGCATCCGCATTGTCCTAAATGCGGTCGGGAAATCGCTAAACAAAGTCTTGAACAAATAGCCAACCAAGTGCTGACTTTTTCCGAAGAAAGATTTAAAGAAGAAAAGATTCTTAAAAAGAAAGGCCTAAGACTTCTTATTCTTGCTCCAATGATAAAAGACAGAAAAGGATCTTTTGATCAACTATTTGTAAACCTTAAGAAGCAAGCTTTTACTAGGGTTAGAGTTGATGGTCAAATAAAGACACTTGATGAAGATTTCCTTCTAATTAAGACAAACAAGCACACGATTGATGTTTTGGTCGATAGATTGGTCATCGACGAGAACACGATTAAGACTATATCATCCAGATTGAATCAATCATTAGAGCAAGCGCTTAAACTTGGGGAAGGAATGGCCGTTGTTGCCGAAGTAAAAGATGAGGAAGCGGAATTTCCAGAAAAACCAAAAAATTTGGTTGAGTACTTATATTCAGAGAAGTTTGCTTGCCCGATTTGCGGAATTTCATTACTAGAGTTAGAACCAAGGTCTTTTTCCTTCAACTCCCCTCATGGAGCTTGTCCTACCTGCACCGGCCTTGGGACTCAGCTTAAAGTTGATCCGAACCTTCTTTATAATCCAAAATTATCAATAAGTGAGGGAGGAATATTTCCTTTTTCTGGAATTGTTGAGGGTGATACTTGGACAAAAAGGATTTTGGAGAAAGTGGCGGAAGTTCATACTTTTTCCTTGAATACTCCGATTTATAAATTAACTCCGGAAGATTTAAAGGTTATTTTATATGGGGCGGGAATGGAAGTGTTTAATATAACGGCAAGAAATAGATTTGGAAAAGAGCAAAATTACCAGACAAAGTATGAAGGTTTAATTCCAAATTTGGAAAGAAGGTACAAAGAAACCGATTCCGACTATATACGTGAAGAGATAAGTAGATACATGATAAAAGAGGACTGTCCTGCTTGTAAGGGCACAAGACTTAAACCAGAGGCCCTTTCGGTAACCTTAGATGGCAAAAACATTTATCAAATCTCGCTTCTTCCGATTGGAGACTTAATTTCCTGGGTAAAATCTTTTGTAGAAGGAGCTTCGCCAAAATTTTCCGAAAAAGAGATTATTGTGGCCGGTCCAATTATGAGAGAAATTATTTCTCGGCTGACCTTTCTTTTGGATGTTGGGTTAGATTACCTAACCATCGGGCGTTCCTCCGCCTCTCTTGCTGGCGGAGAAGCCCAAAGAATTCGCTTAGCTTCGCAAATCGGCTCTGGTCTTTCGGGGGTTCTATATGTTTTGGATGAGCCTTCCATCGGCTTGCACGCCAGGGATCAGTTCCGCCTTATCAATACCTTAAAAAAGCTAAGAGACCTTGGTAATTCGGTGATTGTAGTGGAGCACGACGAGCAAACGATTAGAAGCGCGGATTACATTGTTGATTTTGGACCTGGAGCGGGGGCAAATGGGGGAAAAGTGGTGGCGGAAGGAAAATTATCCGATATTATCGCTAGTCCAAATTCTCTGACGGGCAAATATCTTTCCGGAAAACTTAAGGTGGGAGAAAGCCTTAAAAAATTAGAAAAAAGTTACCATGATCTAAATTTGTCAAATTTCCATCTTGATGGGACTAATTCTTACTCGGAGGGAAAGTTTCTTTCAATTTTAAACTGTTCTCATAATAACCTCAAAAACCTTGATACTAGCTTCCCTTTGGGAAAACTTATTTGCGTTACTGGTGTTTCGGGATCTGGGAAGTCTTCTTTAGTTAATGAAACTCTTTATCGCCAATTGAGGTTTGAGTTTGGATTAAAACTAGAGGAAAAACCTGGTGAAAACAATGGAATTTTGGGGGTAGAAAACATCGATAAAGTGATCAATATCGATCAATCTCCGATTGGAAGAACGCCAAGGTCAAATCCGGCCACCTACACAAAAGTTTTTGACCATATAAGAGAGCTCTTTGCCATGACAAAAGAGGCGAAGCTTCGTGGCTATAAAGTTGGTCGTTTCAGTTTTAATGTAAAAGGCGGTCGTTGTGAGGCGTGCCAGGGGGATGGTCAGATTAGAATCGAAATGCAATTTTTGCCCGATGTTTACGTAGATTGTGACCTTTGTAAGGGCAAAAGATATACTCAAGAGGTACTTGATATTGATTTTAAAGGAAAAAACATTGCAGATGTTTTGGATATGAGCGTTGACGATGCCCTTAACTTTTTTGATGCTATCCCTCAAATTCGGAAAAAATTACAAACTCTTCAAGATGTTGGACTTGGTTATATTAAGCTAGGCCAACCTGCTCCACAGCTATCCGGCGGGGAGGCTCAAAGAATAAAATTGGCATCCGAGCTATCAAAAAAAGCGACCGGAAAAACCTTGTATATTTTAGATGAACCGACGACCGGTTTACATTTTGCCGATCTTGAGAATTTGCTTTACGTTCTTCGTAGATTCGTTTTAAGCGGAAATACGGTTATTGTCATTGAACATAATCTTGATGTCATAAAGCAAGCGGACTACATTATCGATCTTGGTCCGGAAGGTGGAGAGAAGGGCGGTCGAATTGTTTTCGAAGGGACTTTGCCCGAGCTTTTGCGATCAAAAGAGTCAGAAACAGGAAGGATGCTCCGAAAACAATCAGAAAAATAATTCCAGGAACTAAATAATCGCCTTTCTCTTGAATGATCGCCGTCGCTTTCTCTGTCTTTACTCGTCCTTCAAAATCCTCGTATTTTACCTGGAATTCTTGAAACCCGTTTTTATTAATCGAAAGACTTGAGAAAGGAGGCAAATCGCCCACCAATTTATTATTTATTTTAAGCGAGAAATAAGTGCTGCTGTTTGGGTTAATGATTTTTAGGTTTTTCCGATTTAGGAATCGGGAATCTTTCAAAATTAAATACGTTTGCTCTTTTTCCACTTCCGTATCAGAAAAAGATACGAAAACTTTTTGATGAGTATCTCCCTCTATATGTGAACCGGGAATTAAAGGCTCGTCAGGAGACGCGCCTCTTCTTACAAAAGCTAGATGGTTGGTATCTAGCTTCGTAAAAAAATCTAAGCCAGAAGTGGAAGCCCAGGTGGGGTCAATTTGGACCCAGCCTAAATTCGGGTCGTAAAATTCTGCCCAGGAATGGAGAATATCCAGCTTTTCGTTTTCGTTCGTAGGCATTAAGCTCTTGCTTTGAGTCAGGGCAAAGCCGTCAATCTCTCTTGCCGGAATGCCGGCTGCCCTAGATAAAGTAATAAAAAGATCAGAATATTCCATACACATTGCCGCGCTTTTGTTTGAGAGGGCATTTTTCGCGCCGTATCGTTCAAAATCGTTTTTGGCCAACCGCTCGCTACCGTATTTGAGTTCATTAGCGACGTAGGTGTAAATTGCTAAAGCCTTCTCCGCGACCGTTTTTTCAGCGCGAGTTATATCGGTTGCGATTTTTTGAATTTCTGGATCGGTGACTTCCCAATAAAGATTTTCTTTGGTTAGGTAACTAAAGTTTTTCGGAATTTTACTTATTTTTCCAGAAAGGGCGGTATTTACCTCACGGTTATAGATTTTTGCTTGGCCAGTAACTTTAACTTCTTTTTTTTCAAAAGGTTTAAGCAAAAACTCCGTGATATAGTTACCGTCAAGATCGATGGTAACGTTTACTGGTTTGGGGAAAATGCTTTTAATGAGAATTTCTTGGCGAGATCGAATATCGCTTGGGATGGCTACCTCTTGTTTTTTGGGGAAAGGTGAGGTGTTATTTAAATTATAATTTAGGTCAAAATTCATTAATTGATATTTTCCAAAGGCGGCGGAGAGACCAGAATCTAAAGTATTTTCGCCAAAAAAATATACGATTTTTCCTTCGCTTATGTTGCTTGAAACTGGTTTTGGGGAAGAAAACATCATTGGACCGACACTTTCCGGAATGATTAATGTTGTAGCATAATTTAGCGTTTCATTTGAGGTATCCATTCTAGGGATAGTGATATCCCAGACTAGGCCGTTTTTTTTGGCTGTTATTAGGGTTTTATACTCCAAGTAAAATTCTAAAGACTTATTTTTTCCTACCACTTTTTCATTAAAAACGAGCTCAATTTTTGCATTTTCTCCGTCCCTAACCGTTTCTGTCTTAAGATCTCCTTGACCGTCTTTTGCGTAAACGTCGTATATATCTAGGTTGCTTACCGTTAGAAAATATTTACTAACAAGAAAATTGCTGGTTAAGTTGGTAATCTTTCCCTCGCTTTTGACGGTTGTTTCTCCTTCCTCGGAGACCTCATAAGTTATATCTAATCTGGTGCTAAACTTCGGCTCCTCAGCCAAGACTTTTTGGGGAAGAATAAAAAGTATAATCGTAACAATAGTTATAATTTTTATAAGTAATTTCCCCATGCCTTTTATAATACCAATCCTTCTCTAGTGTTACAATCAACATTGTGATTAAGCCGGCTCGGGAAATCCCCGAAAATCCAGGAGTTTACATCTTTAAGGATGATAAATCCGAAATAATTTATATTGGTAAAGCAAAAAACCTTAAAAACCGGGTTGGTTCCTATTTTGCCG
>Ga0210051_1000255_pt1 | contig 46210 bp, 39 predicted proteins | sample CryGey092014_all_FD_185464 | JGI IMG/M metagenome (GOLD analysis project Ga0210051, IMG submission 185464) | Groundwater microbial communities from aquifer - Crystal Geyser CG23_combo_of_CG06-09_8/20/14_all (SPAdes) (version 2) | ecosystem: Environmental > Aquatic > Deep subsurface > Groundwater...
GGCCCGGTCCATACAGTACTCTCGCCCTCCTCCGCGCCTTTGCCCCTTGGCGTCTGTGCGCTGAACGCCGTTCTACACCCGCCTCGCGACACCCACGAAGTACCCCGCCCACAGCGCCAGGATCGGCACCAGCGGCGTCTGGAACCGGAAGTCGGCAACGGGACCCGGCGGCAGCACGAAGTAGAGGAACAGCGCCCCCAGCGGCAGCCATTCGGGGCGGCGGTCTCGAACCAGCCGAACGGCTCCCGCGCACGCGACCGCCAACAGCGCGACGTGCAGCCCCAGCAGCGGGAGGCATCGCCACAACAGCGCCGCCTTCCCGCCGAAGTAGTGCCGAACTGCAGCGACGACGCCCGCCCGGTGCAGCACCGACAGCGTCCCGCGCCCGCCCTGCGTCGCCCCCACGAGTTCCAGCAGTTTGGTGACCGCCGGCATGAGGGTGTTGGCATCGCTGCGCAGGTGCACCGCCGCCAAACGAAGCGGCTGGCGCCGCAGGAGGGGGTACGCCTTGCGCAGCCACAGTCGGGATTCGTCGTACTCCGAGAGATCACCACCGTGGCGCTGCCGGACCGCCGCGAACTCCGCCTTCCAGTCGCGCTGCACGTCGCTGAGCAGTCTGCCGCTGGCCTTGGCTTCCAGGACACCGGCCTCGATGAACAGGGCGTTGTACGCGCTGACTGTCGACACGAACGGACGGCCAAAGACCACGCAGTTGCGCGTCAGCCAGGGCGCCAGTGTCAAGAACGCAAAGAGCGCACTCGCCGCCGCCGGCTTCAGCCGGCTCCGCCCGCCGTGGCCCGCAACCAAGACCAATAGCTCCAGCCCCGGCACACCCACCGCGAGCGGCCGACAGAGCACAGCCGCCCCGGCGCACGCCCCCGACACAGCCGCCCACCGACACCCCGGCCCGCCGCGGAGCGCCCGCACCAGCGCCCACAGGTGCGCAACCAGCAGGAAGGTGAACAGCGTCTCCGACAGAAGCTGACAGCACGACACGACCGACGCCACCGACACGGCATAGAACAGCCCCGCCGCCAGCGCGCCAGCCGCTCCGAACATCTGGGCGCACAGCGCGGCAACCAAGAGCGCCGTCGCCGCCTCCAGCACCCACTGCGTCAACAGCACCTCGCGCGCGCCCAGCCCAACCGCGTAGTGCGCGGTCAGGAAGAGCGGGTACCCCGGCGTCCGCCGCGCCGTCGGCCGGAAGGGAGGCCCCGCGTCGGTCGACAGTACCCCACGCTCCAGCCAGTTAGTCGCCGCCAGGTGGTACTCCCACGAGTCCGGGGTAAACGCGCGCCCAGGATGCCGGGCCACCACGACCAGTAACGGCAGCCGCACCGCCAGGGCCACCAGCGCAGCGACAACCAGCGCGCGACGAAGTGCCGGACTGCTGGCTCGCGACTCGCTTGACGGTGTCATGTTTGCAGCCCTCGCGGGATAGGACATTCAGCACGCTCAAGTGTACTGCGAACGTCGCTCCGGACCTCGCCCTCGGCCGGAGAGCACGGCCGAGCCTATGGACGACGGCAGGTGTGCGCTGTGACGAGGCACGGCGGCCCGCTACCGCGGGACGAGGCTATAATACCTGGTCGGCCAAGCGGCCGTGCTGGAGGAGGGCCGCTTCGGCAGAGGTGCCGCCATTTCGGATCGACCTCTTCAGTCAGCTTGCCGAGCTTGGCGCGCAGTTATCGCCGCGTTCTTGCTGATCTGCCCGGCCGCGGGCGGGGCGGACGTGAGTGTGTGGCTCACCGATACCGACTCGGGCTTGACCTCGCCGGCGGGCAGCTATCGCTGGCTCGACGTGGCCGACCAAGCGTTCTCGGCAGCGTACCAGAGCAGCTACAACTACACGCAGGCCACCGTGCAGGTTGGCTGCCAGACCGACGGCGGCCTCTTGCGGGGCAGGCTGACCGCCCTGAACCTGAAGCCCAACTTCGCCTACCAGCTCAAGCTCGCCGGAACAGCGGGCACCGCGACCAACGAGCGACTCGGGTTGGTCGGGCGCTGGTGGCAGGAGGAGTGGAGCGGGTCGGCCTGGGTCAACGGCTGGAACCTCAACGACAAAGGCGACGGGGTCTCGCCCAGTCCCAACGACGACGCCTACTTCGCCAGGCGCGACATGGTTGACGCCACCAGCCCGACCGGCAAGCACTACCGCTACACCGCGTACCTGGTGCTGGACTACTTCGTCACCGACTCGCTGGGTAACGCCGTAGTGGACTTCGAGGCGAACAGCAGCTACCACGTCCTGTGGACCACAGCGCAGCGAACGCACGAGGCCAACGACGGCCCGTTGCGGACGGCGACGTTCGACCCGAGCCCGGCGGTCCACCCGGCGTATGCGCAGGACTACGGCTCCCGAACGGTCACCGTGTTCGGCGAGTGGGAGCGCCTCCCGACGGGCGGCGTGTACCTGCCGCCGGGCGACTACACCTGCCAGGTGATCCTGACCGAGGAGTCCTTCCACGGCAGTGGCGGCGCCCTCGCAGGCGGCTGGGCCGCAGCGATGGGCGCGGACGTGCAGTTCACGCTGCTACCGCGTGCGGAACACTCCTTCACCCGCGCCGGCTGGACGCTGACCTCCGTTCCGTTGGAGCCCGTCGACCCGGCTGCTACTGCCGTCTTCGCTGGCTTGCCCAACCCACCGGTCGTGTACGGCTGGGCCGCAGGGCACTACGTCTGGCAGCCCGACATACACCGCGGGCCCGGCTACTGGCTACTGGTCTCACCGGCCGGCGGAACGGCCAATCTCAGCGGGAGCGAAGCTACCGGCGCGACCGCGTACCCCTGCGCCGCAGGCTGGGGCATTGTCGGCTCTGGCCGAACAACGGGGCAGACTCCACTGGGGTACTGCCAGGTCCGGCGTTTTAGCGAGACGAAGAACTGGGAGACCGCGGCTGCGGCCGGCTGGGTGGCGGACCTCGCCTACACGTGGGACGACGCCGGCCAGGCGTACGTCCTGCACAAGCCCGCCTCCGCCTGCACTCTGGCTGCGTGGCAGGGAACCTGGGTGCTGGCGTTGGTGGACGGGCTGACGTTGCTTACCCCGGCCGGGAAGGCACGGCCCTCACGGACGACGCGCGCCCCGGTTTCGGGCGTCGCCACCATGGAGAGTTGGAGCGTGACGCTGGAAGCAAGCAGCCGCGCCGGTACCGACTCAGTGGCGCTGCAGGTCCACCCCGACGCAACCGACGGCTTCGACGGCTACCTCCGCGACACGCCCAAGCCGCCTCCCGCGCCGACCGGCGTGACTCTTGAGATCCTGCATCCCGACTGGCGGACCGGAACCCCAACCGGCGAGACGCGCTTCCAGACTGATGCGCGCGCTCCGGTGAGCGCAAGTCCGGCCGTCTGGAACCTCCAAGTGCACGCCGCCCAGGCCAACGGTGGTCTGGAGGTCGTCCTGACCACCCCTGACCTCACCCACCTGCCCAACCACCTCACGGCGACGCTCGTTGACCTGGAGACCAGGAAGACGCAGTACCTACGCACGACGCGCAGTTACCAGTTGGTGTTATCGGGCGAAGTACCCCGTCGCTTCCAGCTTGTAGTAGAGCCGCGATCAACAGGCGCCCTGCGAATCGGCGCGCTCGCGGCGGTCCCAACGCGAGGGGGCAGCCTGACGCTGCAGTACACGCTCAACAAGCCAGCAACCGTGCAGGCGCAGGTCCGGTCGGCCTCCGGCCGAGTCGTCGGCACTAGCGGCACCGGTCAAACAGGCGGCGCTGGCGTCAACACCTTGGTGTGGCGCGGCAGGTTGGCAACTCAAGCCCTCCCCCGAGGCATGTACACAGTGGAGTTGACCGCGCGCACAGACGAAGGTCAGGCGGCGAAGCAAGTGACAACGCTCCGGCTCAACTGACGCCGCCGGCTGCGCCAGTCTCTTCTCCCGGTCCCCGAGTCTCCTTGTCCCGCCTCACCCCTTCACCCGCTCCAACCTCGCCGCCGCCGCCGCCAACGTAGCCCGCTGCTTGGCGAAGCAGAACCGGACCTTGTCCGCGCCGTCGGCCGGGTCGCGGTAGAAGCTGCTGCCAGGCACCACCGCGACGCCGATCTCCTTAACAAGTCGGCGCGCGAAGGCGACATCCTCCTCCTGGGTGAGCTTGCGGGTGTTGGTCATCATGTAGTACGCGCCCTTGGGGACGTAGCACGCGAACCCTACTGACTCCAGCATGCCGTGCATGAGATCGCGTCGGACCGTGTAGTCGCTCGCCAGTTGCTCGTAGTACGACCGGGGGAGCTTCAGTGCCTGAGCGATGGCTTCTTGCAGCGGGTGGGGCGAGCCCACTGTGAGGAAGTCGTGCACCTTGCGGAGCGACGCCGTGATCCGCGCCGAGGCAACAGCCCAGCCCACGCGCCAGCCGGTGACCGCATAGGTCTTGGAGGCGGCGTTGACCGTGATCGTGCGGTCCGCCATCCCGTCCAACGCCGCGATGCTGACATGCGCGCAGCCGTCGTAGAGGATGTGCTCGTAGATCTCGTCGGTGACGGCGATCACGTCCCACTTCCGGCACAGCGCGGCGACGCACTCCAGCTCCTCGCGGGAGAACACCTTGCCCGTCGGGTTGTTGGGCGTGTTGATGATGATCGCCTTCGTCCGGTCGTTGAACGCCGCCGCCAACTCCGCTTCGTCGAAGGTCCAGTCCGGCTCGGCGAGGCGCACGAAGCGCGGCGTCGCATGCGACAGGACTGCGTCGGGCCCGTAGTTCTCGTAGAACGGCTCGAACACGACTACCTCGTCGCCTGGGTTGACGATCGCCATCAGCGACGAGATCATCGCCTCCGTCGCGCCACAGCAGACGGTGACGTTCGCCTCCGGGTCGGCGTCGATGCCGTTGTACCACCGCGCCTTCTCACAGATGGCGTCGCGGAGCGACTTCGCCCCCCACGTGATGGCGTACTGGTTGACATCGTCCGCAATCGCCCGCCGCGCCGCCTCCTTGATCTCAGCCGGACACGGAAAGTCCGGGAAGCCTTGCGCGAGGTTGATGGCGTCGTACTGCCGAGCGAGGCGCGTCATCTCGCGGATGACGGATTCGGTGAACTGCTGGACATGGGTGGCTAACTGGGGCATGGTTCGCAGCTCGGGTTTGGGGCGAGGACTTGCCGGACCCATTCGGCGTCTTCAGGGTCCAGGGGTGGCTCCACCTCGCGGGTGTAGTCCAGAGAGTAGTCATACCCGGCGCGGTCGTAGACGGTGTCGAAGACGGACTGGAGATCGAGCGGCACGTCGGGGTCTTTGCCCGCTAAAGGGATGGGGATCGTCGGCAGCCTGTGCCGAATCGTCAGCGGCCATACTTGGGCCCCCGGACGGCGGCGAGCGCGGCTTACGAGCGCGTAGAAGTGCATCGCAGGCAGCGGCGCCGCCATGGGCATTCGCTGTCCGCCACGCAGGAGGTCCAGCTCCACCAAGTGCGTCGCGCTGCGGATCACAGCCTCCCGCTTGGCGAGGTACTCCCGCCGGCCGTCGCTGTTGGGTCCCTTGTTCGTCGGGGAGAGCAGCTCGATGACGGCGATCACCTCGTGCGTCGCCGCGTCCTGCACCTCCAGGTACGCTTCGTGGATCTCCTCCGGCATCACCAATGGCACGATGATAGGCTCCACAAGCGTGGCAACACCCCCCTCCTCACGGGCACGGGCAGCGAAGTGATCCTCAAGAATGGTCACGTCAGGTCGAATGGTCCGCGGCAGCCCCTCGGGCTCCGTCTCCACATACACCCGCTCGTCGAGGCGTGCCAGGTAACGGGGACGAAGCCGTGGGACCAATGCGTCGCTGATGGCGTTGGCCATGCGGCCGTGGAAATCGCGCCAAAACTGCCCCTCGATGAACGGGTCCATACCCGGGAAGCGGGAAGGCATCTGCGGTCACCTCCGTGTCGTCTGCATGAGGTGGAGTATAGCACAGTGCCGGGGAGCCGACTGACCTACCGGGCTGGATGCGCTACCCAAACGCCGGGGACCCGAGGGGACTTGGGCAGCACCTTCGCCGCGTCAAAGATCATCCCGGACTTCTTGAGGTCCGCGATAACCTGGCTCTCGCTGAGCGCAGCGCTGGCGGCTGCGCTCAGCCTTGACGCAGGTCGTGACATGCGCCACAATTGCCTGACGCTCCCCGCCCAACGGATACCGAGTGGTGTTCCCCATGCCCCTTCAACGAGAACTGACACCCGAGGAAGTCCGGCACCTCCTTGCCGGGTTGCTCGAGTCGCTGCGGAAGGAGCTCGGCAATAACCTGACGTCTGTGGCGCTCTTCGGATCGCACGCGCGGGGCGACACTCATGAGGGCTCGGACGTGGATGTGCTCCTCATCTGCCGGGACCTCCCACGGGGGCAATGCGAGCGCCAACTGGCGTTCCTGCGGGCGGTCGACCGCATGACCCCTAAGACGGAGGGGCTTCGCCACCGCGGCCGGGCTTGGGAATGGGCGCCGGTGCTGAAGACGGAGGCCGAGGCACGATACCACAGCCCGTTGTACCTGGACCTGACGGAGGACGCAGTGCTCCTGTACGACCGGGGAGGTTTCCTCGCCGGCGTGCTCGATGAGATGCGGAGTCGAATGCGGGAGCTGGGGTCGCGCCGAATGCCGCTGCCCGACGGAAGCTGGTACTGGGACCTGAAGCCAAGCTACCGCCCCGGCGAGCTGGTGACGATATGACCAACCACTCCATGACGCGAAACTACCTGCGGCAGGCCGCGACCCGACTGCGCGGACTGGTCCTGTACCTGCAACTTGAGGACTGGCCGACAGTGGTGCGAGAGGCCCAGGAAGCCGTTGAGCTCTGCCTCAAGGCGGCGCTCCGCTTCGCCGCGATCGAGCCAGCGAGAACCCACGATGTCGCCGAGGTCCTCCGGCGAAACGTCTCCCGGTTCCCAGATTGGTTCTCCTCCAAAGTGCCGAGTTTGGCGACCATTTCGACTGTCCTGGCCGGTCAACGGGGTCCCGCGTTCTACGGCGACGAGCGACTGCACCTCCCGCCCGACGAGCTGTTTGACCGGGGCGATGCCGAGCGCGCGAAGGAGCAGGCCGAGTATGTGCACGCATTGTGCACCCGGCTCCTGTCCGAGGAGTCAGTCGGCGAATGTGTTCCCGGCGGCAGTGGCGCTGACACTGCGGCGATCCAGGCTGCCGGAACCGGTGAAACCGACGCACCGCAGCGGCAAGAGTTCTCTCAGACTTCCGGGAGTCCGTGATCATCCTGTTGTCGTCCGCCCCACGCGAAGTTCGCCAACGCCTCCCTCAGCCGCCACGTGTCGGCGTGCTTCGCGTGTCCCACCCAACTCGCCATGGACGCCCGGACATTGGCCAGCTCCGTATCGCCCGCGCGCCATGCCTTCCGCAGCACCCGCCGGCGGCGCTTGAACCGCAACACGCTCTCCCGCCGCAGCCGCCGGTGCGTGGGCCAGATTCGGTACCCCAGGAAGTCCACGCCCTCGTCCACCCGCCGCACCTGGCACTTCCGCTCGTGCAGCTTCAGCCGTACGGCGGACAGCCTGTCCGCCAGCCGTTCCGCCGTCCGCCCCAACTCCCGCTTGTCGTCGCCGAAGATCACGAAGTCATCGCAATACCGAATGTAGCACCGGCAACCCAACTCTTCCTTCACGAAGTGGTCGAACGGGTTGAGGTATACGTTGGCGAAGAACTGACTGGTCAGGTTCCCGATGGGCAACCCGCGCCGGCGCTCGTGGGGGGTGAACAGGTCGTCGCCCGGGAAGTACTGGACCACTTGCTCCTGCGGGTTGCTGGACGTCACGATCAGACTCAGCAACTCCAGAGTCCGCCGACACCCGATCTTGCGCGCCAGCAGCTCAAGCAGGAGCTGGTGGTCGATGCTCGGGAAGAACCTGCGGACATCGCACTTCAGCACGTAGCGGTTCTTGCGACTGAACTCGGTGTAGCGGTCGACCGCCGCGTGCGTCCCTTTCACATGCACCACGCCGCGTAGCGTAGGTTTCCAACCTGCGGCCCGATCCGGAACCGCCTCTGTAGCAGTAAGGGCCGCAGGTTGGAAACCTACGCTACGGGGGCGGCAGGCGTAGGAATCAAAGATGAACGCCGGCTCGAAGAGCGGCTCGATCACCTGACAGACGGCGTGGTGGACGATCCGATCGGGGAACGGCGCCGCCGAGATGAGGCGCTTCTTCGGGTCGTGAATCCAGAAGGCGTGGTACGGCCCGGGCTGCCAGAGGCCGGACGCGAGCTCCGCTTCGAGCCGCAGCAGGTGCTGCTCCCAGTTCAGTTCGAACGTGGCTACGTTCGGCTTGGACCGCTTGCTCTTCCGGGCTTTGTGGTAGGCGAGGACGAGGTTGTCCCAGTCGTGGATGTGCCTGTAGAGGTCTTTGCGACGTTTCATCGAGGCCCGCCCCATCGCGCATCCAAGGACGTTCGTAGGATAAAGCTCCAGCTTTGTCGCCCTTGACCTTGACGTTGTGCATCGCGCCACGTTGGCGACAAAGCTGGAGCTTTATCCTACGGGCGACGGTGACAGGTCGGGCGACCTATGCTACGAAGTGCCCCGACGATGGCGTTCACCCAAGCCGCGCCGTGCGCGGCAGGTTACCAGCCACCGCCGGGGCGGTTGTTCTTCCTCCCGACGGAACCGTGCCGCCGGGAGAGGGAGCAAGTCTGGGGTCCTTCCACGGCCTCCCGATCCTGCAACCGGGGCAGCGCGTTCGTGAACGCGGGGAGGGGTCAGGTTGCTTCGGGATTTCCACCCGACCTGGCGAGAACCACTGCCGGGCAGCGGCACACACCGGAAACCAAGGTTGTTGTTCCTGTTTTCCGGGTGATTGCTGTTGCGGTTGGCGCAACGCAGGTTGTTGGCGTTGTTGTTGAACGAACCGCCGCGCAACACGCGCGCATTCGACCTGCCCCCTACATCACCCCCGCGACGGCGACGTGTCGACCGCCGCAGGAGCTTGATGCCTTCCTCACTTGCCGTGGTTCCGTCGCCGGAAAGACGGCTGCTTGCTGTGTTCCGGTCTCCTCCCTGCTGTGTTCCGGTCTCCCGACCGGAACACCCCCCGCGACCGTCAGGTCTCCGCTGTGAGACCTTCGGTCGGGACCGCGGCGCGGTCAGAGACCTGCGCCGAGCGGGGCTTTCGGGTGGCCGTCTGCTTCAGCCACCCGCCGATCATCCGGCCGATCTCGTCCATGCCGGACGCTGCATACCGATAGGACTTGCTGCCCCGAAACGCTTTCACACCATAGGCGATCCGCAACAGCACCCGCAGATCAGCCACCAACTCGTCGGCTCGCCGCAAATGCGGCTCGCATTCCTTGGTCTCGGCTGCTCGCCGCAGCGTCAGCACCAACTCGACGGCCGCCTCGTCGATCTTGGCTGCCAGGCACGTCCGGTACTGCGCCGCGAACTTCGCCGTGCGACCCAGCAGCCACACACATAAATCATACGCCTTCGTGTACGCGGGCGGTAGTTCGTAACTGCGGCGCACGATCCTCTCCCTTGCTGTGTTCCGGTCTCCCGACCGGAACACCCGATACGACCGTGAGGTCTCCAGTGTCGATCATCGGAGACCTTCGGTCGGCGGGACGGCGCGGTGGCCCAGCGGGCACCCCAGACCTGCGCCGAGCCCGAAAACGCGTTTTGTAGCGACCGGGGGGCTGCGCCCCCCTGGACCCCCCAACGTCTCAACTTCTCAACACCTCAAGGACCCCCGCCGGGCAGCGGCACACACCGGAAACCAAGGCCGCCGTCCCCGTCGCTCCCGCCTCCCGGGGGATCGCTGTTGCGGTTGGCGCAACGCAGGCCGTCGGCGTTGCCGCCGAACGAACCGCCGCGCAACACGCGCCCTTTCTGGCCGAACAAGTCACTCGTCGCAGTCGAGCCGGGGTACTTGTCGTACCAGTCCGCGCACCACTCACAGACGTTCCCCTCGATGTCGAACAGGCCGAAGGGATTGGCGGGGAAACTCCCGACCGGCGCCGTCAAGCCGTAGCCGTCGTCATAGCCTGGCACGATGAACGTGAACTTCACGGTCGCCTCCACGACTCGGTCTCCAAGATCGATCTTGATATTGAAGCCGTCCGGGAACTGCCGCTTGGCGAACTCATCGGCGAAGTTGCCGCACTTGGTCTTGGGTGGGTACTCGTCGCCCCACGGGAAGATCCGGTCATCGCCGCCGCGGGCGGCATACTCCCACTCCGCCTCTGTCGGCAGCCGCGCGCCCGCCCACTTGCAGTACGCCTGCGCATCATCCCAGCTCACGCCCACGACGGGCTGCTTGGGATCGTTGAAGTGGTCGTCCTTCCAGAACAGCGGTTCCCGATGTCCCGTGGCCTTCAGGAACTTGCCGTACTGGTCGTTGGTGACTTCCGTCGCGTACATCCAGAAGCCCTCCACCGTCACCCGGTGCTTGGGCGATTCGTCAGCCGCGAACTCCTTCCAGTCCGCGTCCCACCCCGTCTTCGCCCACAGCTCGTCGATCTCCTTCGGGTCGCTCCCCATCTGGAACTCGCCGCCGGGCACGAACACCATCTCGGCGCCGTCCGTCGGGTTGATCCGCTTGTCGCCCGGCTTGGGGGCGCCATCAGCCGGCTCGACCTTGGCCGTGTTTCGGCCCTTGCTTCCTGTCGTCGAGGCGGATTCACGGCGACAGCCGGTCACCGCCCCGAGAGACAGTGCGAGGAACAACACTGCATAGCTTGTGGCTTTCATTCTGAAGGCTCCTTTCGGGTCTTCGGTCCTCCCTCAATGTCTCTCATCAGCCAGTGTCTTGGAATCACCTCCCGTGCGAAGCCCCCTGGCGCCGCCAGAACAGACCGGCGGCGGTGGAACCATCATTCGACGCGAGGAGAGAATCCTCCTTCAGCCGGCGATCGTCAGTCGCTGTCCTGCTTCGATGGTTGCCGGTTCGTCAAGTGCCACGACCAGCCTCTGGTCGCACACGCTGGGCGCTGCCTGGACCGTCTCGCCGGCGAGACGGACAGCGACCTTCGACGCGTCGGCCACGCTGAGGGCTGCCGACAGCTCCTTCAGCGTCAACGCGCCGTAGTCGAGGGTGAGGGATACCTTCACCTTCCCGCCCTTCTGCTTCTGCCGGTAGGTGCCCCACCCCGAAGCGACCGAGAAGAAGCAGGTGAAGTCCTTCTCGTTCACCTGCGGCGCGAAGCTCAGAGATTGGTTCGGCGCTGAGTAGTGGAAGCCGGACAGGGCGGTGAGTACGCCGTAGCTTGCCAGCGACCGGGCGTAGTGGTGCCCGCACTCGAACTCGTTCCACGGGTTGCGGCGCTCGCCGGTGTGGCGGTCGCGGACGCCCTTGACGATCAACAAGCCTTCCTCGACGAAGCCCTCGTAGATCAGGTGGCTGGCGACCTGGTACTCGATGCCGCACCAGACTTCGTCGGCAAAGTAGAAGGCGTGCCCGGGGCGCTCGCCGCGCGGCCAGGTGGCGATGAGCAAACCGGGTTCGTCGTTCAGTGCGTACAGGCGGAAGATGCCGGGGAAGTCCGTCAGGTCGGCGCGCCAGTTGTGCTTGAAGATGGATCGGAGCGCCTTGCGGACCTTCCGGCGGTCGAAGAAGTGACCGAGATCCAGCATCGCGCCGTACCACTGGCCAAGGAGCTGGTCGGAAGCGCACCCCTTGCCGAACTGCCACTTGGGCCACGTGGTGAACTTGTCGTCCTTTCCGTGCTTCTCAGCCAGCTCGCGCTGGCGGTCCGGCCACGCGAGGTGGGCCTCAGGCTCCACGATCTGCTCGTAGTACTCGCCGTTGAACAGATGCTCGTCCATCCAGGCGCTGCCGCTCTGGAAGATGGTGCGGTATTCGTCGGCCTTCGCCTCCTCGCCCAGGTACCGGGCGATCTCTTCGCCGGCCCGCAACGCGCCCAGATACAGGCTGCCCATCATGGTGTTGGGGCCGTAGAACTCGATGTCGTACGTGTTGTGCTGCATCCCCTCCATGACGCCGTCTTTGTCGGCATCCCAGTACTTCCACGCGAACTCCAGCGCCTTCTTGGTGAGCGGCCAAATCCGGCGCAGCCAATCGTCGTCACCGCTGACCTGCCACTCGCGGTAGACCTGCAGGACCGTGCCCATCTGCCCATCCGCCGCCGGATGGAAGCCCGGCTCTGCCTTCGTGCCCAACGGCAGCGGCATGCGGAAGGTGACATAGCCGTCGTCCTCCATAGAGTTGACGTAGTCGGCTTCGCGCATGGAGCGCTGCAGCGCGGGGAACAGATAGGGAAGCGCTTGGGCGTAGTTCCAGACGTGGGTGCACGAACCTTCGCAGCAGCCCTGGGTGTTGCTGCAGCCCTCGAAGCCGTAGAACGTGCCGTCTTCCAGGCGAAGGCAGGTTGTCGACTTCAGGATCGAGAGCTGCGAGCTGACCGCATCCAGCACGTGCGTGGGCAGCGTTGAGGCGAACAGGCTGTCGTGAAACTGCCTCGTCTCGGTCAGCAGGCGCTCCAGCTCCTTGGCTGTGTATGCCGCCACGTCCCAGGCGTCCTTCCACTGGGAGGCGTAGTAGTTGCGCCACGTCGCAGCGCAGCCGGAGTCGCTCTTTGGCCTCCAGTGCTCGAACACCGGGAAATGCCACGTGATGAAGAAGGGAATCGTCACCGCCGCTCCCGGCTTCAGCTTCGCGTGAGCGCAGACGGCGCCGGTGTCGCTGTTGTGCTTCGCCGTGGGGGGGAAGTCGGCCGCCCACGCGACGCTCTCCCAGAACTTGGCGAGGCCGCCACTCCGATCCGGGTTCTGGAGCCAGACGTCGGTGTCCTCCCAAGGCGTCGTCAGCGCCATCGAGCCGAACGCCGGTGAGTCCTCCGCGTGCTTGCTCGTTGTCCCGTAGAAACCCTTCAGGCCGCGGGCACTGCGCACCTTGCTGACACGACCTTCGCCGTCGGGGTGCCCGACGATGTTGGTCAGATTGCCCATCAGTGAGACCGATAGCGTCTGCTTGCCAGTGTTCTTCACTGTGTACCGGAGGATGGCGACGGGAATGCCCGAGTCCTTGTCGTTCAGCGGGATGAACGGGTTGAGCGCCTCCAAGTCGACCTTGAGCGGCAAGTCCTTGTCGCGGAACTTGACGTGGGCGAAGGGGTATGAGCCGGTGAAGCTCGCCCTATGGAAGTGCGGCAGCCCCTGCCCCGAGCCGCGCGCCGCCGAGTGCCCGCCGCCGATGTGGTCGCTCCCGGCGTGCCCCTGCACCACGCGCACAACCGGCGCGTCACCCCCCGCCTGAGCGCGGAGAGTGAAGAACGCCATGTCGTTCCCGAAGCCCTTTGCGGGCCGGTTCATGAGTTCCCAGTCGCGCAACTGCCCCCAGCCGCCCAGGCTGACGGCGCCAGTGCCGAGCCCGCCGAGCGGGAAGGCAATCTCGTCAAGCTCGCGGCCCTTGCGGGTGGGCTGGGGGCCGGTTGCGAGCAACTCTCTGGTGGAGTAGGGAATCTGCTTCTTGGCCATCGTGGGGGCTCCTTGCTCGGGCGACACGGTGCGGTGGGTGATTCCGGTCACTGAACGTGTACACGACTGATTCGAGGGCGAGTGCTCGGTCCCCTTCTCGGGGCCCATCGCACTGCGTCTCCGGCCGCGCTCAGACGGTTGTCAGATCCAGACAGGTTCGCTACGAGGTGAGGCGCGGTGAACGGGAATGACCACGGGCGTTCAGCACGACTCAGAGCTGCGGGAGCAGTTCCAGCGAGCGGCGAGGGAGCGACGCCGGAACCCCGGCCGGCTGTTGGCGGACGTGATGCGGGAGTACCTGGAAAGCTGTCGCAGGCACCGACTCAGTTGCACTGCCCATCCCCTCGCGCCACAGCCCCCAGAAGACAGAGCTGAGTGGCGCGCACTCCCTCGGGGACGCAACCTTGGGGCCGACGCCGGGATGACTTCGCCCAGAAACTGCCCTACAATCGGGAACTGGAGGTGAGCCATGGATTACCCGGTACTCGTCGAGCCAGCGCCCGGTGACCGCTATGTCGCAACGGCAATGGGGATGCCCGAGTGCCGCCACACAGCGGCAACCCAGGAGGAGGCGCTGTCGGTGGTCGGCGCTGCGCTGAGAGAGCGACTGTCGCGGGGGAAGATCATGCGCGTTGAGATCCCCGACGCCGCGGATCCCTGGGCTTCGTGGGTGGGGAGGTTCGCCAATGACGCAACGTGGGACGAGTTCCAGGCGCTGATGTCGGCCGAACGCGAGGCGGCGGACGGGGCCTCACAAGGTGAATGACCCCCTCCGAGAGAGGCTGCTCGACACGGCGGTCATCAGCTACGTCCAGCGCGGCCAGGAGCCCTGGGCATCCCGTGTTCTGGCACTGCCCGCAACTGTGCGCCGTGTGCCTGTGATCGCATACGAAGAGCAGGTCCGCGGGCGTCTGGCACAGATCCGACTGGCCGAAACGACAAGAGACCGCGAGCGGCTCCTTTCCGCTTACTACTGGTTGGCGGAGACGGCCCGATTCTTCGCCGATGTGGCGCTGGTGCCGTTCGACCGCAACGCGCTGAACCATTTCGAGGCTGTTCTGGCCAGGTGTCGAGGTATTGGAACTCAGGACCTGAAGATCGCCTCGATTGCGTTGGCACGCGGGGCGGTGCTGGTCACGCCCAATGTAGCTCACTTCGCCGAAGTGCCGAGCTTGGATCTTGAGGACTGGTCGGGGGAGTAGCGGTGATCGACGCCCTCGACCTCCTCGGCACCCTCGTCTTCGCCGTCTCCGGCGCGTTCCGGGCGGTGAAGTATGAACTGGACATTCTGGGCGTGCTGGTCCTGTCCGTGGCAACAGGCGTCGGTGGCGGGATCATCCGCGATGTCGTTTTGGGGGCGACGCCGCCGGCGGCGTTTCGGGACGAGACCTACCTGCTGCTGTGTATCCTGGGCGGGTTGGTGGTGTTCGTGGCGGCGCCGACCATCGCGCCGCGTTGGGACTGGGTGATGGGGGCGGACGCCATTGGGCTTGGCGTGTTCGCCGCCATTGGCGCGGCCAAGGCGGCTGACCACGGGATGGGCTTCGTGGGCATTGCCATGATGGCTGCCCTGACGGCGACGGGCGGCGGCGTGGTGCGGGACGTGATGGTCCGAGAGATCCCCGCTGTGATTCGAGCGGACTTCTACGCGACCGCAGCGTTGCTTGGCGGGGTGGCGCTGCTCATTGCCCGAAGCGCCGGGCTGCCGCAGACGCCCCAACTTGTCCTGGCAATCGTGGTGACGAGCGGGCTGCGCCTCGTCGGGATGCGGTATCGGCTGTCGCTGCCCAAGGTGCGCAGCCTGCCCGCTTCACCTTCGGCCATCGCGCGCGCCCGGCGGATCAGGAAGCTGCGGATGCGCAGCAAGAGGAACGCCAAGCGGAACTGACGGGCGCCGCCAGCGAAGCGGCGGCACTCGTGCTATCATGTCCGTAGACCGCCCATACAGGCGGGACCATCGGGGAACACCAACCACAAGGACTGCGCGAATGAGAGCCTGCTACCGGATGTCGCTCCTATTGGGATGCCTCTTGCTGCTGGACGCTCCCCAAGCACTGCCGCCGTTGGCGGCGGCCGAGGAGAATGGGTCTGCCAAGGAGCGCCCGCTGCGCGCGCTGCTGGATGCCCCGCTGCTGTTCACCAAGCGGCACAGCTACCAGGGCATCCACATCTATGACACGTTCTTCAAGTGGATCCCGGGCGGTGGAATCTACGTGCTCGAGAACCCGGCGGACCCGCCAGAGCTGCACCGCGTGCGTGCCATCATCGACCCAACAACCCCCGAGACCTTGGGTGAGGGCATCTACAGCGACGTCGACCTCTCATGGGACGCCAAGCGCCTGCTGTTCTGCTTCAAGGGGGAGCAACTCGGCTCGACCAGCATCTACGAGATCGGGATTGACGGCAAGGGGCTCCGCCGGGTCAGCGACCCGAGGCCATCCTGCGCCACTTACCGGGGTTCGTACGGCGGCGTGCACGACGTAACCCCCGCGTACTTGCCCGATGGCCGCATAGCGTTCACCTCAACACGCCCGCAGGGGCTGGTGCCGTGCGCAAACGAAGGCGTCAACATCCTGCACGTCATGAATGCCGACGGGTGCGACCTCCACCCGATCTCGGTCAACAACGTCAACGAGTTCGACCCCTGCGTGCTGCCCGACGGGCGGCTCCTCTTCGGCCGCTGGGAGTACATCGATAAGACCGCGCTCACGCAGCAGAGCCTGTGGACGGTCTTCCCCGAGGGCACCAACGAGACCGCGCTCTACGCCAACAACATGGTCCATCCCGAGGCGCTGCTCGATGCGCGGCCGGTGCCCGGCGACGAACACCTGATCGCCGCGACGCTTACGCCCCACAACTCGCCGCCACGTGGTAGCCTCGCGATCATCGACACGCGGCTCGGCAAGAACGACCCCGCAGCCATTACCAACTTCGAGCATCCTGACAACCCAACATTCGACCGCGGGGAGTCGTGCGACCCGTGGCCGCTTTCGAGAGACGTGCTTGTCTTCAGCGGCCGCCCACAGGGCTCGCAATACAACGTGCTGGAGATGATCGGCAGGGACGGGCGACGCGAGGTGCTGCACACGGAGGCGGGCATCTGCTGCCACGAGCCGATGCTGGTGAAGCCTCGGCCGCGGCCGGAGGTGACCTTCCCCACCACGCGACCGGGGGAGACAACCGGGCGGTTCTTCGTCCAGAACATCTACGACGGACTCACCGGCGTCAACCCGGGCGAAGTCAAGCAACTCCGTGTCATCGAAGAGACCTCGCGCATCAGCGCCACTCCCGGCGGCGCCATGAACCAGGTCTTCCTGATGAGCGGCGTGTTGGCGTGGAGCGCCAAGAACTACCTCGGCGTCGTGCCGGTGGCCGACGACGGGTCCGCCTACTTCGAGGTCCCGTCGGAGCGGGCAGTCTACCTGCAAGCGCTGGACGCCGACGGCCGCCTTGTGCAGAGCATGCGGACCTTTGTGCAAGCGGCGCCGGGCACCACTCGGTCGTGCATCGGCTGCCACGAGAACAAGTTCTCCGCGCCGCCCGGCGGCCGGAGCTACCCTCCCGTCAACCGCCAGGCCGACCGCTTGAAGCCCGAGTCCTGGGGCAGCGGGTTCATCGACTACCCCAGCATGGTGCAGCCCGTACTCGACAAGCACTGCGTCCAGTGCCACGGGGGCCAGCAGGGCTTCGGCGGCAAGCTCGACCTCACCGGCGGCTGGACGGAGTTCTTCAGCATCGGCTACGAGAACCTCATCAGCCGCCGCGAGAGGCAGCTCACGGCTTCGCTTATCGCCGGGGTCGACACCATGAACGGCACGTCGCGCTGGTCGGCGCAGATCTTCCCACCGCGCAAACACGGCTCGGGGGCGGCGCCGTTGGCGGAGGTGCTTGTCAGCGGGCACAAGGGCCGCCTCCATGGTCTCAGCCGAACAGAACGCGATCTGCTCATGGCCTGGATCGACACCAACGGCCTGTACCACGGCACCTGGGACTACACCGCCAACGGCTGTAGCGTGAAGTCGTGGCAGGCGACCAAGCAGGCACTCATCGGCGAGATGCAATCGGCAGGTTGCCTGAGCTGCCACCAGAGCGGCGACAAAGTGCAGTTCGAGGACGACTGGTTCAACCTCCAGCACCCGGAGTTGAGTCGCCTGCTGCGAGCGCCGTTAGCGACAGGCGGGTCCGGGCTGGGCCTTGCCCTCTGCCGCAAACAGCGGCCTGCCGTCAACTACGAGCGCGTGCGCATTCTCGTCGGCGGCCAGTACCTACATGGCGACCTCCCCGTCGACCAGTTCAAAGCGCAAGTGGCGCCCGCGGCCGGCGAGCCGGCCGAACCGAACGTCACCTTCACCGACACCAGCGATCCCCACTACCAGACCCTGCTGCAGCTCATCCGCGACGGTCGCCGGCGAGCGTTGTCCGAGCCGCGAGCCGACATGCCGGGCGCGGAGATCATCCCCGGTAAGCACCGGGAGTTCCTGCCCCCTCCCCTGCCCGACCCGCTGCCGACGCTCCAGGCACAGGTCGATGCCGACAGCCTCGTCCACCTGTCGTGGGAGCGCTCGGCACGCACCATCGGTCTCGAGGCGGAGGTCTATCGCGGGGCGGAAGCCGGCTTCGAACCAAGCGAGGAGACACGCCTTGCGGCAACTCCGCTCTTCGCCTACGCCGACGCCCAAGCCCAACCGGGGAACCAGCACTACGCTGTCCTCCTGGTGTCGAACGGTCAACGCTCTCACCCGATGCGAGCGGACCTCTCCGTCCCGCCCCCGCAGCCTCCCGACACACCGACAGGTCTCCAGGCCAAGTCAGCACCGGGGCGCGTCGAGTTGGCGTGGAACGAAGTCGGCGGTCTCTTCACCCGGTACCATGTCTACCGCTCCGCCGCCGGTGCCGGTGAGCCGGAACGTCTCACGGCCGAACCTGTTGCTGAGTTGCACTACTCCGACGTTGGCGCCGCAGAAGGCACCGACTACACGTATACCGTCCGGGCCGCCAACCGGCGCGGCACCGAAAGCGCGCCCAGCCCGCCAGTGGTTGCCGCACCGCTCCCGGAGATCAAGGACCCGATGTTCGTGGCCTCGTTCGCAGAAAACCTCGACGCAGCGGCCTACCCGACCGGCGCCGCACCAGGCACCCCGCAGGGCACAGCCCGCGTAGTTGACGGCACCCTCGACCTCAGCGAAGGCGGGTTCGTCACCTTCGCCCACCGCCCCGCGTTCGACCTCACGCAACGCCTCTCCATCGAGTGCTGGGTGAACATCGAGAAGGGAACCGACATGCCCGTCGTCCTCAGTTGCGGCGTCTGGCGCCAGGCCGGCTGGTTCCTCCAACGCATCGGCGCCGGCTGGCGCTGGCACGTCGGCGGAATTGACTGCGACGGAGGCAAGCCCGCCCCAGGGAAGTGGACCCACCTCGTCGGCACCTATGACGGGCAAGCGGCCCGCCTCTACCAGGACGGCGAGTTGGTCGCAGAGAAGCCAGGGACCGCTATCACCGCTCTCTGGAACGGCCCACTCCACGTGGGCCAGTACAGCGGTGGTCCAGGCCCGCAGTACCAAGTGCTCGGCCGGATGGCGGGAGTTCGGGTCTACGGTCGGGCGCTGTCGCTCGACGACGTGCGTGCCGCGCACGACGCGACTGCCAGCCTGCAGCAATGATAGACGCGGCACAAAGGGCAGACGGGCAGTCAGCTCCGCAGGCCGGATCGGTGCCGTGCTATAAGAGGAGGGCGCAACTTGCTGGACGCGCTCGCGAAGCTAACTACTTCTTCGCCAGCTTCGCGATCGTGGGCTCGAACTCTTTGTCCATCGGGTGACCGTGCCACACGATCTTGCCTTTCTTGTCGACGATGAACGCATGGGGGATGGAGTCCACGCCGAAGGCGCCCAAGTAAGCGCGCGAGGTTGCCTGATCCTTGTCGACTGCCACGTTGTAGTCCATCTTCTCGCCCTGCTCCTTCACGAAGGGCTTGACCTCGTCCAGCAACTCATCGCTGACACCCACGAACACCACGTTCTTGCTATTGAACTTCTTCTGCAGCTCCGTCAGGTGCGGAATGCTGGCGCGGCAGGGCGGGCACCAAGTGGCCCAGAACTCAATCACGTAGACCTTCTTGCCCTTGCCCTCAGACAGCTTGACTGGCTTGCCCTTCGCCCACGACGCCACCTTCAACTCGGGCGCCGGATCCCCCAGTTTGGCGGCAAACAACGGCGCGGCGGACAGCGCCCAGGTCAGGACGGCTGCAATTGCGAGACGATTTCGGTTCATCGTGATTCCTCCAGATTCGGTTCGGGTGCGCCAAGGTTGAGGAGCGCAACGCCTGATTATACTGTGGCCCGCACGCGGGCATTGCGTGGCTCGCGGCGTCCACTACGGTCACTCAGCCTCCTGCGAGCGGTTGGTTACGGCGGCCCCTCCAACAGGATCGCTCAGTTGCCAGCGCGAAGCTGCTACAATCGGCTGTCGACTGGAGAGGTCCACGAGGGGCGCGTGCCAAGTTGACAAGGTGGACTTGGTGGACGGGCAGGACAAGGTCCGGACGCCACGTCCACACCATCGACTTCGTCCACGGTGTCCACCTCTCCCACCAACGCCGAGATCGCAGCCACGAGAGTCCCGGCTCCCCTCGATGCGGCCGCGGCCTCACGGATCGCCTCTATGGAATGCGCACTCAGTAGCGGAGCAAGCAATGAAGCACCGGAAGAAACTCATCCCGATCGCACTGCTCGTCGTCACAGCGGTGACGGTCGCCGTTACACGGAAACGACGAAGCGACGACGAGACGCTGCAGAATGGCAAGCTCCACGGCAGTGGCACTGTCGAGGCAACGGAGGTCGAGGTCGCGGCGACGATGACCGGTCGGCTGACCGCGGTGGCCGTAGAGGAGGGTGACACTGTCTCGGCTGGCGACCTCGTCGCCCGACTCGACACCCGAGACCTGAAGGCGAGACAGGTTCAGACCGAAGCGGCGCTGGCCGAAGCCAACGCCAATCTCAACCGTCTCCGCAACGGCACCCGAGCGGAGCAGCTCCGCGCCGCGCGGGCCGCCATCGACTCAGCAACGAAGGCGGGGCAGGCGGCTGCGGCAAAGCTCAGGGCGCTGCGCAATGGCGCCCGCCCGGCCGAGAAGCGCCAAGCGGCGGCGGCCGTCGCGCAGGCAGACGAGGCTGTCGCCGGAGCGAGACTCGCCCTCGCCACGGCCCACGAGAGCCATGCCGACGCCACCAACCTCAAGCAGCAAGTAGACGCCGCGGAGACTGCACAGGCGGCCGCAGCAGAGCAGCAGAAGCTGGCGCAGGCGCAGCTCGACTTAGTCAACGAAGGGCCGCGCAAGGAACAAATCGACCGAGCGCGGGCCGCTCTGGAACAAGCGACCGCCAAGCGCACAAACGCCAAGCGCCGGCACGATCGGGCCACGCAACTCTTTGCCGACGGCGCCGCGCCGAAGCAGTCGCTTGACGACGCCGAAGCCGCCATTGAGACTGCCGACGCCGCCGTCGCCGCAGCGAACGCGCAACTGGCAGAACTGCAAGCGGGTGCCCGATCCGAGGAGGTACGGCAAGCGCAAGCTGCCCTGGCGCAGGCCAAGGCAAACGTCGCTGGCTCTGCCAAGGCACTAGCCAACGCCCGCAAGCTCTACGCCGACCGGCTGGAGACCCGCGCCAAGGTTGAGACGGCCGAGACCCAATCGCGCATTGCCGAACAGCAGCGCAAGCAAGCGGCCGAGAGCGCCGCGTTGGTCGTCGAAGGACCACGCGCCGAGGAGATCCGCGCGGCCGAAGCGCTGTGGGAACAGGCCAAGGCCCAGACTCGGGCGGCCCAGGCGCAACTGGATTTGCTGGTCGCCGGTGAACGGCCGGAGGTCATTGCCGCGGCCGAGGCTGAGGTTGCACGCATGGGAGGGGTGCTTCAGCAGCTCAACGCCGGGTTGGAAGACGCCACCATCGTCGCCCCACGCGCCGGCACCATCGCCGAGGTCGCCGCCAGGGCCGGGGAAGTGGTGCCGCCTGGCGCTTGCATCGTGCGCCTGCTCGACCTCGCGAACGCGTGGCTGAAGGTCTACTTCCCGCTGACCCACCTCGGGCGCGTGAAGCTCGGACAGCGCGCCACCCTCGTTGCAGACACATTCCCCGACAAGGAGTACGCCGCCCGCGTCACCGAGGTCTCCGAAGAAGCCGAGTTCACTCCGAAGAACGTCCAGACCCGAGAGCAACGCGTCCAGGAAGTCTTCTGGGTGAAGCTGGCAATCGAGAACCCGAACGGCGAACTGAAACCAGGAATGCCCGCCGAAGGGCTCATCGACGTAGGAGCGGAGCGATAGCGCCGCGGGCCTCCGCTCTGCCCACCCGGGTCACCGCCTTTGCTGCACCCTCCCCATGGACACTCCTTTCGCCCTCCACACCACCGGCCTTTCCAAGCATTTCGGCGAAGTCAAAGCGGTCGACGATCTCACGCTGGAAGCGCGCCGCGGCGAGATCTTCGGCATGGTTGGTCCCGATGGAGCCGGGAAGACCACCACCATGCGAATGCTCTGCGCGGTGATGCTGCCCACGTCGGGCAGCGCGGAGGTTGCTGGCGTGGATGTGGTTGCCGAGCCGGCCGAGGTGAAGCGCCGTACCGGATACCTGTCTCAGCAGTTCAGCCAGTATCCCGACCTGACCGTGTGGGAGAACATTGCTCTTGCCGCCGACCTCTACGGCGTCCCGCGTGCGCAGTGGCACGAACGTGCCGACGAGCTGCTTCGCGCCAGCCGAATGCGCGAGTTTAGGGCGCGCCTCGCGCAGAATCTTTCGGGCGGCATGAAGCAGAAGCTCGCGCTCACCTGCGCGCTCATTCACTCGCCCGAGGTGCTGTTCCTCGACGAGCCGACCACCGGCGTCGATCCAGTCTCGCGGCGCGAGTTCTGGGCGATCCTCTACCGACTACCAGCGGAGGGCGTCACCGTCGTGGTCAGCACTCCCTACATGGACGAAGCCGAGCGCTGCACGCGGCTGGCCTTCCTGCGCGAGGGGCGGGTGCTGGACTGCGCCACGCCACAGGAACTGAAGGCGAAGGTGCAGGGCGAGGTGCTCTCCCTGGACGTCGCCCCACTCCGGCCGGCTCGCGACCTGCTGCGACAGGAGCCCACCGTGAGACAGGTGGCGCTCTTTGGCGATCGACTCCACGCGGTGGTCGGGAGTGCAGCGCGCGATCTACCAGCGCTCCGGTCCGCCCTGCAGCACGCCGGGATTGAGGTCCGTACCGTGGACTTGGCGGCACCAACTCTGGAGGACGTGTTCATCGACCTCACCCAAGCGGAGCCGCGACTGTGAAGCAGCAGCCCACGCGCCCCTCCCCCGCGAGCGCTCAGTGCCGCGGCCGCTCCTTCACAGTCACGGCTCGGAAGGCGCTGACGGTGGCTCATTCGAATGACTGAATCCAACGACGCCGTCATTGACGTTCGCGACCTGGTGAAGCGCTTCGGCGACTTCACTGCGGTCAACTACGTCTCGTTCTCGGTGAAGCGTGGCGAGATCTTCGGCTTTCTTGGCCCCAACGGCGCCGGGAAGACGACTACAATGCGGATGGCTTGCGGGCTGCTGACGCCGACTTCGGGGAGCGGGCAGGTGGCGGGGTTCGACATCGTGACGCAGGCGGAGGAGATCAAGCGTCGTCTGGGCTACATGTCGCAGCGGTTCTCGCTGTACGACGATCTTACGGTCAACGAAAACCTGGAGTTCTACGGCGGCATCTACGGTCTCCCCGCGGCTCGGCTGGACCAACGTCGTGCGGAGGTGCTTGACCAGGTTGGGCTCACAGGAATGAAGGGACGGTTGGCGGCGCACCTGTCAGTAGGCTACCGGCAGCGGCTCGGGCTCGCCTGCGCGGTGATCCATGAGCCGCCGGTGCTGTTTCTCGATGAACCGACCAGCGGCGTCGATCCGGTGTCGCGACGGCGTTTCTGGGACCTCATCGACCAGATGTCTGCGACCGGCGTCACGGTGCTGGTGACAACACACGTCATGGACGAGGCCGAGTTCTGCCATCGGCTGGTCATGATCTACCGCGGGCGACGAGTTGCCATGGGCCGGCCGGCGGAGTTGCGCAGCGCCTACCCCAACATCGTTCTCGAGGTCGCGGCCTCGCCGCTGATGACGGCGCTGGCCTGGCTGCAGTCGCACCCGGCGGTCGAGGAGGCAGCCGTGTTCGGAACGGCGCTCCATGTGTCGGTGCCCCGAGCCGACGCCGATCCGGAGCGATGGCGTGCCGCTCTCACCGCGGCCGGCGTCGCCGTGCAGCGCCTTCAATTGGTGCCGCCCTCAATGGAGGACGTGTTCGTGTCGCTGGTGGCTGAGGTGGATCGTGAGGCGGCGGACGAAGGAGGCAGCGAGTGAGCACGCTCAGCCTCCGCCGCATGTCGGCCATCCACCGGATCGAGTGGATCCACCTGCTCCGCGACTCGCGCTCCCTTGGCGTCATCATCCTCCAGCCAATGGTGCTGCTCCTCATCTACGGCTATGCCCTCAACTTCGACCTGAAGAACCTCGCCCTCGCCGTCTACGACCAGGACCACACAGTCGCCAGCCGCGCACTGGTCCGAGACATCGAGAGCAGCACCTACTTCGACCTCACGCACCACCTCGACAGTCATTCGAAGATCGCCCCGCTGCTGGACCGTGGCGCGGTGCGATTGGTCCTGGTCATCCCGCCCGGCTTCGGGAGGGACCTCGCCAGCGGGCCACCTGCCGACCTGCAGACAGTCGTTGACGGTGCCGATTCGACCACGGCCACCATCGCCCTCGCCTACACCGACGGGCTGTTGAGCCTGCACGCGCGGCGACTGCTGCGCGACTTTGCCCGCCGCCAGGGAGGGCGCGCCTCCGTGCCCGGCATCGCCCCCGAAGTCCGCGTCTTCTACAACGAATCGCTGGAAAGCCAGAACTTCATCGTGCCAGGGCTGATCGCCATCGTACTCGCCATGCTGTCCGCTCTGCTCACCGCGGGTACTATCGTGCGCGAACGCGAGAACGGCACCATCGAGCAGTTGCTTGCTTCCCCACTTCGCCCGCCCGAGCTGATGCTCGGCAAGCTCGCGCCGTACGTGACGATCTCGCTGTTCAACACCGTGCTGGTCCTCTTCGCCGGGCGGCTGCTGTTCGGTCTGTGGCCGACGGGAAGCGTCTGGCTTCTGCTGGGGCTGGTGCTGCTGGCACTTCCAACCATGCTTGGGATCGGCATGTTCTTCTCGACCGTGTTCAAGACGCAGCAGATGGCCTTGGTCGGCGCTTTCCTGGCCACGGTACTGCCCTCCATTATTCTGTCGGGGTTCGTCTTCCCCATCCAGAACATGCCCCAGCCGCTGCAGCTCCTCAGCAACCTCTTCCCGGCCACCCATCTGCTCAAGATCCTGCGCGGGATCTATCTGAAAGGAATCGGGCTCTCGGTGCTCTGGCCACAGGCGCTGATCCTGCTGGCGTTCTCCGTCTTCATCATGTTCGTCTGTGTCAAACGCTTCCGCGAATACTTAGACTGACGCCCCCCGTAGCGTAGGTCTCCGACCTGCGGCCCTTGGGCCGAGGAGACCGCCAGGGCTGCCGGTCGAAGACCTACGCTACGGACCTCTTTATCATGAACCCAAACCGCCTCCGCTACGTCGTCCGAAAAGAGACGCGCCAGTTCCTGCGCGACCCTCGCTCGATTCGCATGGCGGTGGCGGCACCGTTCGTCCAGCTCACGTTCTTCGCCTTGGCCGCCACCACTGACCTCAAGGATGCCCGCTTGGCCGTGTGCGACCGGGACGGCGGCGTCGCGGCTCGCCAACTGGTCACGACTCTATCCCATCAGCAGTACTTCCATGTCTACCGGGTCGGCAGCAGTCCGCGGCGGCTGCTTGACGAGCTTGACAGCGGCCGCGCCCAGCTTACACTGGACATTCCGCCCGGATTCGGGCGCGACCTCGCCCGCGGTCGCACCCCTCCTGTTCAGGTCCTTGTTGACGGCAGCGACTCCAACACGGCGCAGACGGCCATGGCGTACTTGATCGGCGCGATTCGACGCCACAGCGACACCCTCGCCGTCGAGGCGGCCAAGCGCCATGCCGGCAGAAGTGTGCCCGGGCTCAACGTGCAGCCGCGCGTCTGGTACAACCCCGATCTGAGGAGTCGCAACTTCATGGTGCCGGGCATCGTCGCGCTGATACTGCTGGTCATCACGACGAATTTCACCGCCCTCTCCGTCGTCCGCGAACGCGAGTCCGGCACCCTCGAGCAGCTCGTCGTCACGCCCCTGCAGCCGCTCGAGCTTCTCCTCGGCAAGATGATCCCCGTCGCCGTCATCGGCCTCCTCGATGCCGTCATCATCGTCGTCGCCAGCGTGCTGATCTTCAACGTCCCGCTGCGAGGCAGCGTCCTGCTGCTGTTCGCGCTGTCAGGCGGCTACCTGCTGTGCACCCTCGGTCAAGGCTTGCTCATCTCGACCATCTCCCGCACCCAGCAGCAGGCCCAGATGACCAACTTCTTCCTCACTATGCCCGCGATCCTCATCTCCGGCTTCATCTTCCCCATTGCGAATATGCCCTGGTGGGCGCAGCAACTCTCCTACCTGACACCGGTTCGCTACTTCGTAGTGATCGCCCGCGGCATCTACCTGAAGGGCAACGGGCTGGAGGTGCTCTGGCCGCAGGGCTTGGCGTTGCTCGTGCTGGGAGCGTGCCTGTTCTCGGCAGGGGTATTGCTGTTCAAGAAGAGGGTGGATTGAGGGCGGTAGCGAGGCCGCCAGTCGTCACGTGCTTCGCTTCGGAGCTCACGTCTCGGCACCGACCCGCTCGCCCGTCCGTCCCCTCTCCCTCCACCGTGCCACGCTCACCTCAACCAGCAGCTCGGCAACGTGAGTAGGCGTGGAACTCGAGCCTGCTTCTCCGAGCTGCTGGCCCATGTCCCGCAAGGCATCCCACGTCTCTCGAGTGAGGCGAACCGGCCGTGAGATTGTTGGCTGGTCTGCCTGTGCCGACCCCGTGCTCGGGGTGCGCCTCGCCGCAAGGGTCTCCCGGAGTCGCAGGAGGTCCAGCGGACCGCAGACCGCCTGCCCCAGCGAGACGACAACGTCGGGTTGCAGCAGTTCGGCAATGCGGCGTGGCGACGTGAGTTGGGCAGCATCGAGCATGAGATCAGTCCTCCACTTCTCCGAATCGGGTGAAGCCGAAGTACGTTCCGTCGATCACGGCGCCAACCTCGCCTTGATGGGACTCTCGTCCCAGCCGCAGCAGGAAAGACCGCAAGCCTAACAAGGCGAAGTCCGTCAGGTCACTGGGACTGGCGTAGCACAGCACCATCACGGTTGGCTCGAAGAGCAGCTCGCCCCCCACGACTGTCATCACGCCAGACGCCCCGCCCCGGCGGGAATGCTGTTGCGCCGCGAAAGAGCGTGCCGAGAACGGTCAGGGCTTCGTTCACCCAGTACTCCTGGTCGATCCCCTTCCCGCGTCGATCCGATGCCGGGAGGAAGCACACGACCTGAGAGGTGCCACCAGGCATGTCTGCGCGCAGGATCTCGGCTACGTTGGCCATGGCCCCATTATACGAGGTCTTCCACCAAGTGTCACATCTGGAAGGCGGACCGTGGCCACCTCGAGGGCGAGGGAGAAGGGGACTGCCGACCTGAGTGGAGCGGGCGATGGCTCAGACGCGGTCGAGGGAGGTCGCGGCCGGCATTCAGATGCCCCGGTCATCGAGGTCGCGGCACACCGGACGCCCCAGCTTGAGCCGCTCCACCGTCCGCATGTCCGCCACGAACGGGCTCTCCGCGGGCTGCGACTCCGACAGCCTGCGCGCCTTCTCGAAGGGCGTGTCCGCCAGCTTCAGGTTGTAGGCTCGCACCATCAGCGTCTCGAGGTTGAGGACGTCCAGCACGTTGTATGCCAGCAGCGTCTGGAGCGCCTTGTCGTTGCCATGGCGCTGATAGTCCCACCACAGGAGAACGGCGAAGAATCCGTCCACGCCGTCCAACTCCTCGCGGTCGAGACCGAACTGCTTCTCGCAGCCCTTCAGCCCGCCGCGGTAGCCGAGGCTTGCCAGGACGAAGCGCAGGTCGATGTGCGCGTGGTCCGCGGGGATACCGAGGTAGCTGCGGATGAACGGGAGATCGAAGCTCTTCCCGTTGTAGGTCACCAACAGCTTGTACTTGTGGACATCGTCCCGGAAGTCGTTCAGATTGTCGCCGCGAATGTACGTGAAGACGGATTCGCCGTCGTACAGTGCAATGGTGATGATGTAGTCGCCGCCCCCTGCTGTGGCGACATAGGTAGAGCGCCGCCGTCGAGGATCGAGGTCCACGACGTGAAGCCTTGCGCCCACAGATTGCGCTCAGTCTTTGGCCCGATTCCCGGTATGTGGCAGAGGGTGTGTTCTAAGATCGCGCAGCCTCCCATTTTCCGAGCCTTTGGCTTTGGCGTGGCAACCGGCCATGCCCTATTCGCCCTCCCGCCTTCTCTGCCTACCTCGGACTGACAAAGGGCCGAAGGCACCGCCGGAGAACTCTCGGGTTGTGCTCCACACCCGCCGGGCACAGTTCGCAACCAACACGGAGGCAGTTTCGCCATGGAAGCAAGACGGGCCTGCAGCTTCGCCATCGTCGCTGTCCTTTCCTCGTCGGCAGGGCACTCGGCCGTTCCCGAGGTCGTTCGCGGCCTCTACTGCAATCCCGGGCCGGCCATTGACAACCGGATTTGGGCTACGTACGGCGCCGGCTATGACGAAGACACGGCCGAGAAGCACGGCGGCCGAACCAGCCTGAAGTGCGTGAACACCACGGACGCGGACGCCCACGGGGCTTGGCAGACCATTCAGTTCGATCAGGACAAGCCGCGGCAGATCGTGGTGGCAGGCTGGGCGAAGCTGGACGGGGTGACGGGGCCGGCGGACTACCGCAACTCCGTCTACCTCGACCTGCGCTTGGAGAACGGCGAGAGCTGGCCGATGAAGATCGCAGCGTTCGACCCGGCGAAGACGGGGTGGCAGTACGCGGAGGAGGTCTACACGCCGCCGGCTGCGCTGGAGTCGGCCCGCGTCTACGCCTTTCTGCGGGAGCGGAAGGGCACTGCGTGGTTTGACGACCTCTATGTCGGCGAAATCCTGGACGACCAGGGGACGCGGTCGAGGAACCTGCTGAAGGACCCCGGGCTCGAAGGAGCACTGTCGGGGGAGGCAAGTTACCGCGACCAGTTCTACGCCGAGCTGGCTGAACTCGGCTGCAACGCCTTTCACTTCTACAAAGGCGTGAGCTGGGAGACGGTGATGGGGGACGACGCGACCAAGGTACCGGAGGGATTGCCCACCCTCGACCCGAAGGATCCGCTGCTGGACTTCGTCCAGGACGCCCACCGCCGCCGCTTCAAGGTGTGGCTGACGGTCGGGCTGGGGCTCCCGCAGCTCGAGAACGTGAAGTCGCCGGAGTTCCCGTTCTACCCGTGCGTCAACAACCGCTGGGGTACGGCCTACACGCGCGCCATTGGCTACTTTGCTCAGTACGGCTTCGACGGTGTCGGCATGGTGCCCGACGAGTGGAACTACAACAACGGCGCGGTTAGCGGGTGGTCGAAGCACGCCGATCCGGAGGTTGCCAAGTTCTACGCAGAGCTGCCGGAGCAATGCGACTGCCCGCCTTGTCGCACGCGGTTCCGAGAGCAGACCGGTCACGAGTATCCCGACGTGAAGCACCTGTGGAGCACCGCCGAGCCGGTGTGGGCGGAGTACCTGAAGTTCCGCTACGACTCCACGGCGGCGTGGATCCGCCGCTCCGTCGACGCGGCGAAGCGCGTCAACCCAGAGGTTGTCACCGATACCATGATCTGCGTCCTGCCAGTGTGCAGCGATGACCGGCGTTCGACCGGCGCGGCATGGGACCAACTCGGCATCGAGTCCGGGCTGGATTGCCTGCAGACTGATCCCTATATCTTCCTGCACAATTACCTGGGCGACTCGACTCACTACTATCCGACGGAGACAGCGATCCACCTCAGCGCAGCCAACTGGAAGGGCACGGCCGGCGTCACACTGGAAGCGTGCCGGCTGTATGACCGGTACCGGAACAAAGAGCCGGTTGAGGTCTACGGCACCGCACTCTCCTGCCTCGCCCATGGCGCAACGGAGTTCTTCTGGTGGCACCTCAACTACCTGTTGGGGCAGTCCAAGTTCGTCGAGCCGGGGCCGCCTACGCGGCAGCTCGCCGCGACCTACCAAGTCATGAAGGCGATGGAGCCCGCTCTGGTGAAGACTCGGGTGCCGGGCGAACTGCTGGTGCTCTACTCGCGCGCTTCCGAGGACGCTTGGCACTGGCTCGCGGGCAAGGGCGTTCTACCCAAGCTGGTTGGCGAGAAGCCCAACCCCAAACGAGGCTTCGTCGCGCACCGCAACGTGCTGACCTGGTTGCTGCGCCGAGGCTATCCGTTCCAGACGACGTTCCTCGACAACCCGGACCCCGCGCGCATCAAGGCGGCAAAGCTGTTGATTGTGCCGTTCCCGTTCTCCCTGAAGGAGTCGGAGGTCGAGGCGGTCGAGCAGCAGGCGACAGCCGGCAAGACCGTCGTTCTCATGTCGGAGCTATCACCGGTTGACCAGCTTGGCCAGCCCGTTGCCGCCCCGCGACTTGCTCGGCTCTTCGGCAGTCGGCCTCTCGACCCTTCGGCAGAGGGGGCCACAGAGGTCGCCGTCGGGAGAGGCAAGGTGGTCTTCCTGGGCGGCGACTTCGCTGTCCGGCTATTCGCAGACACGCCGCCCATGAAGGACCCGAAGGGCGTCGTACCGCTCTTGGCATTCGACAGCTTGCGCACGAGTCTGCTGGAGAAGCACCTCGCCCACTCCGTGCCCGGCAGCCTCGACAGCCTGTTCGCCGCGCAACCCGTTCAGGATGTGGAGACAACGCTGCTCGAGGGCGGCGGGACGCGATTGCTCCTGCTGACCAACTGGGACACGACCGACCACGCGCAGGTGGGAATACCCCGGAGTCGGCTCCGTGGCTCGAAACGGGTTGACGGGTACGCTATCCTCCGGGACGGCACCGTGAGCCGGCTCCGCGAGGCGTGCACCGGCGAGCCGTGGACCGTCAACCTGGCACCACAGGAGACTCGGTTGCTCAGACTGCTCCCGTGACGTCCTGCCGCGGTGCCGCCAGGGAAGGCCGAAGTCGCCAGGTGCGATGGCTGCCGTGCCCATGCCGCAGGGTGGACGCTTCATCCACCAGGAGGAGAGTATGTTGGATCCCCTCTCATGCCGCGAACGTCTGAAGCGCACCTTCCTGTGCCAACCCACCGACCGCATGCCGGTCCGGATCTGGGGCGTGGACCCCATGTTCCCCTCCGACCGGCGCGGGTGGGACGTTCTCTACCAGTTGGTGGAACGACACGAACTCGACATCATCCGCAACTGGGGCCCGAGCGCCGAAGAACAGGACCCCCCCCTGATCCAGTCTCGGTCGGAGACCCGCGAGTCAGACAAGCCGAACATGCGGGAAGTCGTCACGACGCTGGAAACCCCGGCGGGCGGGTTGACCCAGGTGACCTACCAGCCCGCAGGCGGCCGGCCGGGATACGTGAAGAAGCACTTCCTCGAGAGTGTCTGCGACGCCCGGAAGTGGCTCTCGATCCCCCTCGCCAAGACGAATGCCGGCGTGGAGTCTTACCTCCAGCTGGACCGCAGGACGGGTGACCGCGCCCTGCTGATGGTCGGACTCGCGGAGGCGATGTACAGCATCCAGGCGATGATCGGCTCGGAGGTGTTCGGCTTCTGGCTGGTTGACGAGAGGGACCTGCTTCACGAGTTGGTGGACCGCGCCTACCAGGGCATTGAGGACAGCGTGAAGCACTACTTGTCTTGCGGCGTCGGCGACGCCTACGGCTGGGTCGGCCCGGAGCTGTGCCTCCCGCCACTGGCCTCGCCCCGCGACTTCCGCGAATTCGTCTTCGACTACGACAAGCGCATCTGCGACCTTATCCACGACGCCAGCAAGCTGGTGTGGGTCCACTGCCACGGCGACATGAGCCTGGTGCTGGAGGACTTCATCGAGATGGGTGTCGATTGCCTGAACCCCATCGAGCCGCCGCCCTGTGGGAAGCTGACACTCGCAGCGGCGAAGGCGGTCGTGCAGGGCCGCATGGCGCTCGACGGTGGCGTGCAAGATGGCGCCTTCGACCTGCTGCCGCCCGGCGCAATGGTCCCGGTGGTAGAGGACGCCGTCCGCCAACTGAAGCCGGGAGGCGGGTTCGTCCTCTGCCCCACCTCGTCACCCACGACCTGGCCCGAGCTGAGTGACCAGCACCTCCGGCACTATCGCGACTTCGTGGAGACGGGTGTGCGCTTGGCCGCCTACGACTGACGCGCTCAGAACCGGAGTTCCCTCACCCGCTCCAGGTACCACCGGTAGTCGTCCAGTGCCACGCCCGGGGTGATGAGGTGGTCGGGCATCATGATGAAGCCGCCTTCCTGCATCAGGGGGACGAGTCGCTGGATCTCGGCTTCGACGGCTTCGTGGCTTTGCTCAAGGGTGAGCTTGTCGAAGTTGCCGATGACGCGAAGTTCTTTGCCGTACTGCTTGCGGAGCTTTGCGGCATCGCCCTTCCACGGGCCGACTTCGATGGGGAACTGCACGTTGACGCCGGCGTCCAGCCACGGACCCAGAAGTGCGCTCACGTCGCCATCGGAGTCGATCCCGTAGAGCGTGACCCCGTACTCCTCGAGCTTGTTACGGATCTTGCGGTAGCCGGGGGCGACGTACTTCTCGAAAAGGCTTGGACTGACCAACGGGCCGGCGCGGCCGCAGATGTCTTCCCAGCCGAAGCCCATGTCCACCTTGATCTTCGGCAGCACTTGGTCGATCCCCCAGCAAGTGAGGTCGGCCAGAGTCATGACCATGTCGGCATACACCTCCGGCGCGTCCGCCATGAGGTACGACATGTTCTGGACGCCCATCCAGTTGCGGATCCACCCCATCATGGAGGCGGTGCTGATGGTGAGGGGCAGCCCGGAGTTCTCGGCATTGGTGACGTGCTCGTCGAGGTTCTGCGGCACGCGAGCCGGATCAGGCTGGAGTCGCTGCTTGAATTCGGGCCAATCCGCTGCCGTCTTCAGCGTGAAGTCGACATAGTGCGGGATGCAGCTCTTGTGTTTCCAGTCCTGCTGAATCACCCCGGCGCCATCGCGGAAGAGCCGGTACTCGGGCGTGTCTTCGAGGGTCTCCTCAGCAAACGCGGGCAGAAGGTCGAGATGTACGCCCACGCCCCCCCACATGGGGACGGCGTCGAAGAACTGGTGCGCGTTGGCCTCGCGAGGCAGCCCCTCGCCATACCAGCGCTCTAGCGTCTCGCCCCAGCCGGTCCAGTGGATGACTGGCATCCGGTCGAAGTCGCCGTAGAACATGATCTGTTGGAACAGCTCGCGGTAGGTCACCAGAGAGCCTCCTCTTGCCGCCGTGTCACGTGTCAGGTGGCATGTGTCGCACGTCTTGCGTCAAGTGTCGTGTGTCACGCGTCATGCCTCGAGGCAGGGTAGCGGGCGGGAGACCGCCGAATGGTGAGGGGTTGGGAGACGCTGACCAGCATCAGAAGCGGGAAATCCCTCACCCACCGCCCATTGGCATCGGGGTGGTGGGCTCTTGTCGGCTCAACTCCGTGAGCCGGAGGTTCTTCCACCAGACCTTGGCCGGCGTGTCGCCTTTGAAGGCATGGACTTGCAGGCCGATGAACCCCTTCGCGGTCATGTCGTCCTTCAGGTCCACGATCTGGATCCCATTGATCCAGGTCTTGATCGAGTCGCCCCGACACACCACCCGGTAGCGGTTCCACTCGTCCTTCCTGAACGCAGTGGCTGCCTGTGGGTCCTTGGAGCCCTCGTCCAGGAATTTGCCGTGCCGCGCTTCATCGTAGATGCGCCCGGCATTGGCGTTGGTGGCGATCTCCACCTGGTAGCCGTGCCCGCGGCCGTTGTTGTACTCGGGCTTGCTCTCGCTGCGGATCTGGACGCCGGAGTTCAATCGCGAGTCGACCTTGACGTCAAACTCCAGCTCGAAGTCGCCGTACTCTTTGTTGGTGCACAGAAAGGAGTTCGGGCTGTTGTCCGCGGTGGTCCCGACGATACAGCCGTCCTGGACTTCGTAGGTTGCCGTGCCGTTGAGTTGCTTCCAGCCGTCGAGAGTCGTCCCGTCGAAGAGCGCCCTTGCGCCGTCAGTGGGCTTCTCCACCTGTCCGACAGCACTGGCCGCGAAAAGAAACGTGGTCGCCAGGATTGAGAACCATCCGAGGGTTCGTGTTTGGGGCATGCTGTTCTCCTTGTTGCCGTGTGCGAGGCAGCAGGTTCGTGAGCCGCGGGGCTTCCAGTGTCGGCGTAGCGTGGCCACTACCTGCCTCGTTCGCTCCATTGTATCACTTCGCCGCCGCGATCAAAAGAATGGACTGCGCCGCCCGAATCCGCGTGTCCAGGTTGGGGTCGTCCAGTAGCGGCACGAGGTCCTGCGTGTGGTCTGTCGCCCGGCAGTCACCTACCGTCTGCGCAGCGTAGGTGCGGATGCCCGCGTCTTCGCTCTTCAGGTTCCGGAGGACCTGCGCCAAGGCGCCCGGCGCCTTGAGCTGGGCGAGCGCGTTCCAGTCGTAGCTTCTCGTCAGCGGGTCGGTCTCCGTCTCCGCCAGCTTCTGCAGCGCCGGCCAGTCCGTCTTGTCGCCGAGCCGACCGAGAATCCAGGCCGCAAGCTGGCGCGGCCGGTCGTCCTTGCTGGCCAGGGAGCCGCGGAGGCGAGTCAGCAGGGCGCTGTCGCCGCCACGGATGAGCGCTGCCGTGGCCATCGCCTCCAGCGCAGGATCGCCCTCCTCCAGCGCTGCTCGCAGCAGCTTCCCGTCACCGGTCTGGCGCACCTTGTACAAGCTCTCCGCCGCGTGGACTCGGCCGTTGCTCTCCTTGTTGCCGAGAATCGACAACATCACCTCGGCGCACTCCGTCTTGCCGGCTCGCACCTGCTCGCGCGCCAACCCGCAACGATGCTGGTCGTCTGTCTCTGTGTCGAGTCGCCCCTTGAGTGCAGCAAGGACTTCGTCGCCGTGCCCTGTCTGCGTCAACGCCTCCGCGGCGTGCATCGACGGCCAGAACTCCTCGGCCTGAAGGCCGGCACGGAGCAGGGCAAGGCAGCGGCCGCGGAGCTGCAGGGAGTCCTCACCCCACGCCCTGTGCCCCGAGGCTGTTAGTGCGAGGGCCGAGGCCAGATAGAGGCTGATTCGTCTCATGTCGTCCTCCTTGGTACGTGTGACGCACACAGAACGCTTGGAGTCACAGGGCATACCTGGCAATGAGTTCCTCACCAATGCCCTGATTGCGCATGAACCGCGCAATCTCCCCGTGCAGCCGCTTTGTGACGGCCGGGTTCTCGGCGTAGACGTTCCTCTCAGCCAGCGGGTCGCCCTTCAGGTCAAGCAACGAGGGTTCGTTCGCGCCGTTCTGCCACACGGTGTAGATCCACCGGTCTGTCATCGCTTGGGCGAGGGCGTTGGTGCCACAGACGGCGGCGGCGCGGTGGCCCTTCGCGTTGCTTTCGATGAGCGGCAGCAGAGACTCACCAATAAGCTCAGCCGGCTTCTTCATGCCGAACGCGTCGAGAATGGTCGCCGTCATGTCCCATGGCTGGACGATGGCTTTGACTCGCTTGCCCTTCTGCATACCGGGCGTGCGGACCAATAGCGGAACTCGCGTGACGGCCGGGTACATCGGGAAGTACATTCGCGGGAGCGGGTCGTCGTTCCCCGGGCGACCTGCGGGCATGCACATGCCATCGGCGCCAAGTGCATGCGCTTTCTGGATCAGTCCGCCTTCACCGGGGTAGTCGAACTGAGTGCCGTGATCGCTGGTGAAGATGAGCAGCGTCTCGCCCGCGATGCCGAGCCGCTCCAGCGTAGCAAGCAGGCGACCGACGCAGGCGTCTACCATCGTCACCTCACCCGCGTACCGGGCACGGATCTGGTTCAGCTCCCGGTCGGTGATGCCCATGGTCTTGCGGACGCCGTAGGTCGGCGCCTCGAATACGCGGCCGGTGTAGCCGGGGTCGTACAGGTCGGTGTAGTACTGCGGCGGGTCCCACGGTTCGTGCGGGTCAAACGTGTCGATCCACAGGAAGAAGTCCTTCCGCTTGTAGTTGCGCTCGAGCCACTCGGTCGCGAGCTTGTATGTGCCGGGCGCGAACCAGTCGGTCTCCACCTGCCGGTGCGCCCGGTTGACCAGCACTTGGTGCCACCACTGCGCGGGGTAGCGGATCAGGTGCTTGGGCACGGGGTACTTGAGCGGAACGCTGGCGTCCATCCAGCAGGGGTCGGCTTCCTGCCCGCGGTTCAGGCACCAAGCCGTGTAGCCTTTGTAGAGGTTGATGTTGCCCGTCACGTTGTTCTGCGTGTCGGTGATGAGCATCGACGGAATCTTCTTCTCGCCCAGCCGCATGGGCAGCGTGACTTCCTGGTTCTCCAGGGGCTTCCATCGGTTGAATGGCAGGCCCAGGTCGCCCTTGCCCAGCAGTGTGTCACGCCGGTTCGGCACCGTGGGGAAGGAGCCGATGTAGGCGTTCTCAAACAGTGCGGACTCCTTCGCCAGGCTGTCCAGGTTAGGCGTGTGGATCCAGTCGTTGCCGTACGCGCCCAAGTGGTCGCGCCGGAAGCTGTCGGCCATGACGTAGATGACTTTCATTGAGGTGCTCCTTGAGGGGTGGGTGTGAGGGCGAAAGGACCGGAAAGGACGTCAGTGACCTCAAGGACGTGGGTGCCGCTCCAACGCTTGTGCGTCCCCCCCCCGGTGTCCTTGGCGTCGTGGGTGTCCTCTATGTCCTTTCCGCCGCTCACTTGCTCTCCACAATCTCCAGGTCGTCCAAGTAGCCCTCCACCAGGGCAGCGTTGGCGCTGTGGATCCAGATCTGCAGATTCACCGTCTCCTTCGGCGGCGCGAACGGGAAGACGAATGGCTTCCAGTGCTTCTCTGAACCGCCGATGCCGCCGAGCGCCTGCAGCCAGCCGCGTTCGTCCACGTTCAGGGCGTTGCCGTTGGCGTCGAGGAAGCGGACGTACATCCCGACGCCATCGCCGGACACACCGAAGTACTTGCCGCGCAGCTCGTCCTTGGCGCCAGGCTTGGCCGGCATCCGCGCCGAGTCGATGGTGGAACCGCGGGTCGTGTCGGCATCGGTGATCTTGAGCGAGGTGGTGCCACTTGCAGCTTGCTCCGTGGACAGAGCGCTGAACCCGTCGTTAGGGATCCGCCATCCCCACGAGCCGAGCTCGAAGTCACCGTTGCGCACACCGGCGCCCTTTCCGCCCAGGTCCAGCGGCGTGATCGTGACAGTGATCGACGCCTCTGTCACCGGCTTCGTCAGGTTCAGTCCCAGTCGGGTCGGCTTGACGGGCGCGTCTTCCTCGATCTGCTCCGCACTGACCTCGAGGGCCGCTCCCGTGGCACTGATCTCAATCCGCGCCGCCTCCTCAAAGTCGTAGATGGTCAGCGAGCCCGGCGCGGCCTGCTTCCACTGGCCGAGGGTGAGCAGCGCGGTGCCGAATGCCTGTGGCGAGCTGAAGGCCACCTCATCGCGAACCATCAGCGAGCCGGCGCCTTCCCGCGAGTAGACGAAGGTGCGTTCCAGCTTCTCAAGCTCTCGCACCGCGTACGGTGCCCTCAGGTCGACCACGAGCGTGTCGGCGGCCTCAGTGAAGTCGGTGCGAACCACCTTCCCCTTGGCGTCTGCGCCGGGCCGCTGAAGCTGACCGGCAACCACCGGCACGGGATGACCGAAGGAGTTGAGCAGCTTGCTCTCGTATCGTTTGGCGCTGAATGTCCGAGCGGAGTACGTCTCCGCGCCGGGGTCGAGCAGAATCGGCGTCGAGCCCATCAGCACGACGTACGAGCCGACATCGTTGTGGTTGTGATGCTCCGCGTTATGCCCGCCCTTGAGGGCGACGCCGAGGCGGCATTCGCTTCCTTGGGCGGGGCGGCAGATGAGGAGGCCGGCGTCCTCGAACCAGTCGCGGAGCGCCGGCCCCGCGGCGGCTTCGTCGGCGGGCGGCGTCTTGGAGGCGGAGTTGGGGAATGAGTACCTCAACGCCTCAAACAACGCCCCACCCGGCGACCCGGGATCCTGCGACTCCCAGTCGCGCAGGCCCAGGCGGTACTTCCGACTCACGTACCACATCTCGCGAGCGTCCGGTCGGGCGTTGACGGAGCAGTCGGCAAACGCCGGGCAGACGCCGTTCAAGATGCCGATCCGGGCGCCGAACGTCGCCGGGGCGCGGACCTCGGGAAGCGCCATCAGGTCGCGCTTGCCCTCGGTTGCCTGATAGATGATCTCGGCCAAGTTCAGGTAGTTGCCGAACCCGTAGTTCCAGTAGCCGACGCCCTCGGAGCAATAACCGTCGGGCGGGAAGCCTTTCAGGAAGTTCTTCGAAAACTCCTCCGCGGCGGCGACGAAGAACGCGCGTTCCTCCTTCCCGTCCAGCAGTGCCAGCGCCGAGCCGGTCACCCCGGCCAAGCAGACTGCGTTCCAGTTGTTGGTGGTGGTCATCCACCAATTGCGCGGGCGCTTGCCCTCGACCAGGTCCCGGTACGGATCGAGGATCCGCCGCGTCACCTCGTCCCGGATCAGCTTCTGCGTCGGCGGGCTGAGCTTGCCGCCCAGCAAGTAGAGCGTGGTCGCCAGCTCCCAGCCACGCGCCGACGACTTGAGGTCGATGTCCACGACCTCTCCCTCAAAGTTGGTCAGCTTGCTGTCGTGCGCCGGCATCACCCAAGTGCGCTCCGCGCAGAAGGCGCGCACCAGCTCCTCCAGTTTGGGGAGGAACCTCCCCTTGTTCTCCAAGCACTCCGCCAGCACCAGCGGGTTCAGGAACCGGTCGCGCTGGCTGTTGACGCGCTGCCACCGCGTCCGGTTGCCGGTCTTTGAGAAGTCGAGGTACAGGTCGTCGGGCAGCTCAGGGATTGGTTGCGAAAGCAGCTTCTCCGCGTTGTCCACCACGTCGCCGAACGCCTCGCGCTTGGCGAGGTCCTGCCACGCCGTCCGGTCTGAGGCGGAGCAGCCGTAGGCAACCGGATGGTCAAGCAGCAGAGCGGCGATCTCTTGCACCCTCCCCACCGGCAGTGCAGCCCCTTCGGCGACCGACGGTGTGGGTCTCAGCAGCATGCAGCCGGCAATCAGGAGCGTTGCGGCGGCAGAGACGAATGGCAGACTCGCGTTCATTGGGACCTCCGAGAGTAGTGAACAGAGCACCCGCCGCACCGAAGCCGTCAGCGCCCAGCCGGTGGCTGGCTACAGGACAGCAGAGCTGTGTTCCGGTGCTCACCCAAGAGGTACGGTCATTCGACACGTCGGCGAAGTTTCCTGCGTGTCGAGGAGCTGTGGCGCCACGGAGACCTCCGGTCGCCCGCCCCGCGGGGTGCCTGTCAACGACGGCCCGCGCGACCATTGCTCGTCTCGACAAAGGCGCCAATCTGCGCGTCGGTCGGCAGCGCCGGGATCACGCCCACGGCTTGCGTCGTCAGAGCACCGGCGGCGTTGGCATACCGAGCGAAGTCGGTCATCTGCGCCAGGGAAAGCCTGCCGAGGTCGCCCGCCGTCAGTAGCTTCGACAGCAGGGCCGCCACGAATGCGTCCCCGGCGCCAAGGGTGTCTACCACGTCCATCCGGAAGGCAGGCTCCGAACCCGTGCAGGTACCGTTTGTGAACCAGCAACCGTTCTCCCCGCGCGTCACCACGACCCACTGGACGCCGAGGTCGAGAAGGCGGCGCGCGCCAGCGTCCAGGTCGGCCGTCCCGGTGCCGAACTCCCACTCCTCTTCGGCGAGCTTGACAAGGTCAGTCAAGTGCATCGCGTCCCCGATCAGCCGCTTGGCTTCCTCGTGGTTGCGCCAAAGCGCCGGGCGCCAGTTTGGGTCGTACGAGATCAGCGCCCCCGCCTCCTTGGCGAGCCGCGCCGCCTCCAGCGTGGCTTCTCGGCACGGATTCTCGCTGAGGCTTACCGACCCAAAGTGGAACACCTTCGCCGTGCCGAGGTACGCCCGGTCCAACTCGGCCGGCGAAAGGAGCATGTCGGCACCGGGGTTCCGGTAGAAGGCGATGTCTTTCGTCTGGTCGCTCCGCGTAGCCACGAAGGCCAGCGTCGTCCGAGTACCTTCGCCGATGAGCAAGTGCCCAACGTCCACCCCCTCCGCTGCGACTACGTCGCGGAGGAAGCTGCCGAACGGCTCGTCGCCCACCTTCCCGATGAACCCGGTGTCCACTCCCAGCTTGGCCAGGCCGACTGCCACATTCGCTGGCGCTCCGCCCGGCGCCTTGATGAACCCCGGGCTGTCGGCAACTCCCACATCGGGTGCAGTCGAGACGAAGTCGATCAACAACTCGCCGAGACAGATGGCATCAGGCATGTTCTCACCTCTCCTGAAGTGCACCGGGTGCGAGCGGCAGCGGGCGGCGCGCCTCCACGGGACGCTCGAGCCCGTTTGGGGGGAGGCCGCGCAGCGACCACCCCCAACGAGTTAGGGAGTCCCGGGCATTCCAGCAGGAACGCTCAGAGCCGCTCTTCGGACTTCGCCTTCGCTGAGTCCAGCGCGGCTCGCGAAGTCGCAAGTGCCAGGCGTGCGTCTTCCGGCGTCAGGATGGCCGGCGTCTTGTCGTTGGCGACGCAGTCCAGGAAGTACTTGATCTCGGCAACGTAGCCGTCGTCCTTCGGCACGTCGGGGTGCTCCGGCTCGCGGTTGGGTCGGTACACCGTCAAGGTCGGGTCGGCGATGTTGCTGAGCATCACGCAGCCCTCTTCGCACTGCAGCTTGAGGGTCATCACCAAGCCCATGCCCGCTGGCACGAAGAAGCCGCTCTCGGCGATGGCCACCTTCCCGTCGGGGTACTCCAGAGTCGTGAACACGTGATCCAGGCCGCCCTGCTCAGACCACAGTCCGCGGGCGTAGATGGTCTCCGGCTTGCCGAAAATCCAGTTGAGATAGTCCAAGTCGTGGATGTGGTTGTCGATCACTGCGCCGCCGCTCCGTTCCGGGTCCAGCAGCCAGTCATCCCATGACCAGTCGGGCGCCGGCACGAATCGGGCAGCATTTGCCGCCAGGGGCGCCCCCAGGTCGCCGCTATCCAGCAGTTGCTTCGTCACCACGTACTCCGGCCAGAACCGGATGACGTGCGCCACCATGAACTTGCCGGGTGCCTTCTCCGCCGCTTCGAGAATCGCCTCAGCGTCGTCCATCGACAGCGAGAGCGGCTTTTCGCACAGGACGTTCTTCCCTGCCTCAAGGCACTTCACCACAAACTCGCGGTGAATGGGTGTCGGCAGGCAGATGTCCACCAGCTCGAGAGAGTCGTCGTCCAAGACGGCGTCGATCGTGGCGTGCGTAGCGCAGCCATACTTGGCGGCCGCTTGTTCGCGAACGCCGTCCTGGAAGTCCACCACCGCCGCCAAGTCGGCGTTCCCCAATCCGTGATAGATGCCGGCGTGAACGCCGCCCATGAATCCGTGACCTGCAACGCATACCTTTGTCATTGTGCTACCTCCCGACGATCCGCTTCATCGCTTCGGCGGTGTTGTAGACGATCTGGTCGCCATGGTGCGTGTATGGGGGAATCATCTCGGCGGTTACCCAGCCGTCATAGCCGATCTCCTGGAACGCCGCCATGACCGCCGGCCAGTTGACCTCGCCCGAGAGCAGGTCAACAAAGCCCGCCAAGCCACCAACCTCGCACCGGAAGTCCTTGAAGTGCACGCGGGCAATCCGCTTGCCGAGGATCCGGATCCACTGCTCCGGGAAACCGGTCAGCAGAACGTTGCCGACGTCGAAGTAGGCACCCACCCGGTCGCTCTCGAACTGATCGAGGAAGCGAGCCATTTCCAGCGGGCTGAGCAGGAACTTGTTCCACACATTCTCCACGCCGATGGTGACGCCCAGCGACTCGGCAAGGGGTGCGGCCTCGCCGATGGCTTCCGTGGCGCGCTCCCAGGCGACGTCGTACGAGACGACCGGGCAGTCCGGGATGAACGAGGCGTGCACGTTCCCAGGCACGACCAAGATACCGTCGACGCCTACCCACGCCGCCATCTCGATCTCCTTCTTCAGGATCGCCTTGGCCTTCGCGCGTTCGGCCTCGCAGTCGGCAGTCAGGGAACAGCCCCAGTACAACCCGCACGCGACGCCGCTGATCTCGATGCCGACTTCCTCCGCCCTCGCGCGCACAGCCCTGGCATCGGCTTCCGAGGATTCCATCGAGAACTCACCCACGTCACCCAACGCCACCTCGAAGCCATCGTAGCCGGCATCCTTTGCCAGCTCCATGCAGTCCCTAAGGGACTTGCCCGGGTCGAAACTCCAGTTGCTGATGCTGATCTTCATGGTCATTCGCCTCCAGCGATGTGCGGGCCCTCGGTGCGGACGTTCACAGTACTCCCGGAGCGCAGCGACGCCGAAGCAGCCAAGTCCCGTAGTTCGCCGCCACACCGCGCTGCCCTTCTCGAGTGAATCCCCACCTACGCGATCCACTCGGCCGGCGGGGGCAGCCGCGAAGGAAGTCACGGCCGTCCGAGACCTCCGGACGTGTCACTCGCGGCCGGCATCAGAGATCACGAGGTTGTCGCGATGGATGACCTCATCGAAGTCCTTCGAACCCAATTCCGCCGCTATCTCGTTGGAGCGTCTGCCGACAAGGCGCTGGGCTTCCGCAGACGTGTAGTTGACCAGACCACGCGCAAACTCATTTCCCTGCTCGTCGACGATGGCAACTAAGTCCCCGCGGGAGAACCTACCATGGACCGCGGTCATCCCTACCGGGAGGAGGCTCCGCCCTCGCTTCGTCAGGCTGGTCCGACAGCCTTCGTTGACCTGGACCTTGCCGCGGATCTGTGGGCCGAAGGCGATCCAACGCTTGCGGCTGGTGAGTTGGTGTTCCGCCGGGAACAGTGTTCCCACCAGCTTCCCCGCCGCGATGTCCCGAAGCACGCCGGGGCGCCTTCCTCTGGCGATGACCATCGAGACGCCGGACTGAGTCGCGATGTCGGCCGCCTCCAGTTTGGTGATCATGCCCCCGGTTCCGGCAGCCGTGCCGGACCTGCGCGCCGCCGACCGAACAGCGGGCGTGATCGCCTTGACAATCCGCACTGGATCGTCTGCTTCCGGCAGGTAGAGCCCTTCCACGTCCGACAGCAACACCAGGAGGTCGGCGCCAACGAGGATAGCTGCCCGCGCTGCCAGCGTGTCGTTGTCGCCGAACCGAATCTCCTCGACGACGACCGTGTCGTTCTCGTTAACGATCGGCACCACATCCCAGCGGGAAAGCTGGGCGAGCGTGTTGCGGGCGTTGAGGAACCGGCGGCGTTGGGAGATATCGTCCCGTGTCAGCAGGACCTGCGCCACCTTCACGTTCCGCCGGGCAAAGGCGTCGCCGTACGTCTGCATCAGTAGGCTTTGGCCGACGGCCGCAGCCGCCTGCTTTTCCGGCACGGTCCGCGTCTCCCCTAGGGCGAGCCACGCCATTCCGGAGCGAATCGCCCCGGAGGTCACCAGCACAACGGGGTGACCGGAGTCCCGGAGGTCACAGAGCTGGCCGACGAGGTCGTCGATGAAGGTCTCGTCCAACACCCCATCCTCGCGGGTGAGTGTTGTACTCCCGACCTTCACCACGATGGTCTTGCTGCTTCGCCGACTCATTCGAGGTACGCCATCTCCACTTCCCCGATCCGCAGCAGGTCGCCGTCTTTGGCGCCGCGGTCGCGGAGTTCATCCATGACGCCCATTCGCTCGAAGAGCTGGTATAGGTGTCGCGCAGCCTCGAAGTTCTCGACATTGAACCTGGCCGTGACCCGCTCGACGCGGCCGCCGCTGAGGCGCCAGACGCCGGGGCCGTCATCGCGAACTTCGAACGGGTCCTCAGTGCGTCTCGGCAGCGCGGGAACCTCTGTGGCTGCGGGTCTTGGGTGTTGCCGCACCTGCTCCGCCATCGCGCGGATCAGCTCCGGCACCCCCTCACCCGTGACGCCGGAAATCGGGTAGACCGGGACGCCCAATGCCTTCAACTCGGCCGCCAGCATCTCAAAGCACTCCCGCGCGTCCGGGACGTCGAGCTTGTTGGGAGCCAGTAGCTGTGGGCGCTCCGCCAGCACCGGGCTGAACTTCGCCAACTCCTCGTTCATCTGAACGAAATCTGCAACCGGGTCGCGGTCGGCCGGCATCGTCATGTCCAGCAGGTGCACCAGCACCGAGGTGCGCTCCACGTGGCGCAGGAACTGGTCGCCCAGCCCGCGCCCTTCATGCGCGCCCTCGATGATCCCGGGAATGTCGGCCACCACCAGGCTCTCCCCGCGGTCCAGCCGCACAGTGCCCAGGTTGGGCACCAAGGTGGTGAAGGGGTAGTCGGCGATCTTGGGACGCGCGGCGGAGATCCGCGAGATAAGCGTGGACTTGCCCGCGTTGGGGAAGCCGATCAGCCCTACGTCCGCCAACAGCTTCAGTTCGAGACGGACCTCGCGCTCCTCGCCGTCGTCGCCCTTCTCAGCAAACCGCGGCGTTCGCCGGATAGCCGTCGCGAAGTGCCGGTTCCCCCGTCCCCCGCGCCCTCCGCGGGCGGCCACGAACTCGGTGCCGGGGTCGGTCAGGTCGGCGAGAAGATCGCCCGTCGCGCCCTCGTAGACAAGCGTGCCCAGTGGGACGGACACGAGCAGGTCGTCGCCAGCAGCGCCGCTCTTGCGGGACCCGCCGCCGTGCGTGCCGTTCTTCCCCCGGTAGTGCCGCTGGAACTGGAAGTCGATCAGCGTGTTGGCCTCGTCGCGGGCCACCAGAATGACGCTCCCACCATTCCCCCCTCGGCCGCCGTCAGGACCGCCGTGTGGTTCGCCGAACTCCCTTCGGAAGCTGACAGCGCCGTTACCCCCCGCGCCCCCCTTGACGTAGATGGTGGCCTCATCGATGAACACAGGAGGACTCCCTTGGCCCGCGTGCGACGATCTGGCAAGACACCTGCGTCACCAGTGGCGACGGGCGCCCGCTTCCACGAGAAAAGGCATCGCGGCCCACAGCCCCGGCCGTCCCGGGCGCCCCGAAGCAGCCCCTCATGAGGCGACCCAATGCGGCGTCGGTCGTTGGACCAACGCTGCTCCTCAACCTGCGCTACACCTCAACAGGGGCGGCGTCGACAGGTGCAACACTGACGCGGGGTCGGTTGTCGCGGATGCGGTCGAACACGACCTTGCCGGGGGCGAGCGCAAACAGCGTATCGTCTTTGGCGCGCTGAACATTCTTGCCGGGCCGATAGTGGGCGCCGCGCTGGCGCACGATGATCTCGCCCGTGTTCACAAGCTGGCCTGCATGGCGCTTCACTCCCAGCCGCTGCGAGTTGCTGTCGCGGCCGTTGCGAGTGCTGCCCATTCCCTTTTTGTGTGCCATCGATTACACCTACCAAACGAGTTGAAGTTGGAGCAGTGGGTGCGCTACGCCTGGACCTGAATGCTGCTGATCCGAACGCGCGTGTAGTCCTGGCGGTGGCCCTTGGTCAGGCGGTACTTCTTCTTCGCTTTCATCTTGAAGATGCGTACCTTCCGACCTTTCTCATGGGCTACCACGGAGCCGGTCACTTTGGCGCCTTCGACGTAGGGCTGGCCGACTTTCACTTCGTCGCCGCCCACGAGGAGGACGTGGTCCGTCTCGAATGTCGCGCCCTTGTCCAGGGGCAACTTGCCCAACTGGAGGTACTGGTTCTCTTCTACGCGGAACTGCTTGCCGCCGCTCTCAATGATCGCATACACGGGCGTGGGTCCCTTCCTCAGTAGACTGTCGCCGCCAACGCCGAACCGGCGCCATGGAAACACAAAAACGGCGATTCGCCATTGTCCGCGAATCGCCGGGAAACGCACGGAGCACGAGACCATTAGGATACCAAACCACAGCACCCGCGTCAATGGAACGGCGCCGCTGAGCGGGCGATTCCATTGACGCGCACGGTTCGCGCTGAAGCGCTCAGATCCCACTCAACAGCGCCGACAGCCGCGCCTGCCAGATTACCTCGCCCAGTTCGCCCCGCAACTGGCTGACCCGCAAATCCATCTTCATCCACTCAGCGGCCTCCAGCGACGCTCTGCTATCAATGTGAGTGCGGAACGGGGCGACCTCTGCCCGATAGGCATCGAGCCGCTTGGCAAGCTCGGCCTTGGTGGTTGCGTCCGCTTCTTGATCCTTGACCTTCCCCAGCCCCGCCAGCAGCTCTTCCAGTTGCGCAAGGGCCGCGCCGGCCAATGCCCGGTAGCTCGTGTCGGAGAACCCCTCCTGCCCGTAGACGAGAATGGCGCCTTGTCGCTCGCCCTTTCGGAACGCCTCGCCCAACGCCCCAAGCTGTTCCCCCGTCGGCGACAGCACGAGGTGAGCGAATCGCTCCGGGTCGTGGAAGTTCGCCTTGGTCTGCGCCCAGTTCGTCCACCCCCTCGCCGCCCCGACGTAGCGGTCGCGACAGACGTTGAGGCCAATGACCGCCCCCGGAATCGGCTCGCTGCCCAGGTCACTCCATGGCACAGCCAGCTCCAGTGTCCACCGGTCCTTCAGCAGCCTCGTTGCGGCAATCGCCTGTGCGCTCCAGGTGGAATCCGTCCCGCGTGAGTCGTAAAGGCTACCGGCGGCGTTCACGGCGAGCTGGAAGTATACTCGCGAAGGTTAGGAACACACCGAAGTGGAAGTTCGCGGAACTTCCCCGGCAGGCGTGCAGCAGACGTAGGACAGAGGGTATTCTCCCAGACGGAGCCGAAGTCGCACCGGGACTTCGGTGTGTTCCCAACCTTCGCG
>Ga0210051_1000257_pt1 | contig 45858 bp, 50 predicted proteins | sample CryGey092014_all_FD_185464 | JGI IMG/M metagenome (GOLD analysis project Ga0210051, IMG submission 185464) | Groundwater microbial communities from aquifer - Crystal Geyser CG23_combo_of_CG06-09_8/20/14_all (SPAdes) (version 2) | ecosystem: Environmental > Aquatic > Deep subsurface > Groundwater...
GCTGGGAAGCGGCGATATGATTGTAGAACATTTCTTTATCGGTTAATGGTAATATTAGCGTATTATCCATTATACCGATTGCAGTTTCTTTTTCATCCCAATGTTGCACTTGTGGGTAGAATGTAGGGCTGCGGGGTTGACAAAAATATTGGTTATGTGCTAATATTATCTAACCTAAAAAATGACCCGATTTTTATGTTAGATAATCAAAAAAAGAAACCGGCGTTGAAAGAAGCGAAAAAAGCCGGAAGCGGTAAAAAAAGCAGTTTTAGCTTCTTTTTAGCCCTGGAAAACTTGCTTAAACAGCTGCCGGAACGCTCTCAATCCATAATCAAAAATCGCATCGGACTTTTGAAGGAAAAACCCCGGACCTTGGAAAAAACCGGAAATATTTTTGGCATAACCCGGGAAAGAGTGCGCCAGATAATTACCGATTCCGTCAAGAAAATTTCTCAAAAAAAGGATCATCCCGACTTTGCCAGAGCCCAGAGCGTTTTATTTTTTACAATCGGCCAAAATAGTGGTATAATGAAAAAAGTTGACATTGTGCGTAAATTCAGTCAGGGAAAAGAAGAAGAAGCCAACGCGCTTGTTTTTTTCAGCTCCTGCTGTTCCAGCGATTTATTTTTTGAAAGTGAAGATATTGAAGAATCCTGGATTTTGCGCAAGACGGTAGTGGAAAAAGTGGAGCAGGTGAAAAACGCGGCGGAAACGATTTTAGCTGAAAAAAAGAAACCGCTTAAAGAAGAGATTTTCGTTGATGAAATCCGGCGAAAAATACCGGAAAGCGATTTAACTCAAAAAGAAATTCTCGATTTTTTGCGAGTTCTTAAAAAGATCAAGCCTAACAAGTTCGGAAAGTGGGGGATGGCTGATTGGAAAGAAATTAATCCCAACGGCACTCGCGAAAAAATTTATTCCGTGCTGCAAGAAAAGAAAAAACCTCTGCATTTTGCGCAAATAGCCAAATTAATCGACTATTTTCAACTGGGGAAAAAGAAAGCCCATCCCCAAACCATTCACAATGAATTAATAAAAAACAACCAGTTTGTTCTGATCGGCAGGGGAATTTACGCCCTTAGAGAATGGGGGTATCCGGAAGGCACGGTTAGGGATGTTCTGAAAAAAATAATTAAAAACAGCCGGACTCCCTTGAAAAAAGAAGACATTCTCAATGAAATTCTCAAAATCCGGCAGGTAAAAAAGGCCACCGTGCTTATCAATCTTAATAATGATAATATTTTTGTCAAAGAGAATAATTGTTATCGTTTGAAATAAATCCCGCGTCAACCCGGCACCTTTTCATAAAAACTTTTTTAGCCGATTTTTTAGAAATATTTTTCGCGTTTATTTTTTGCAACGACAAAAAAATGGAAATTTTAACGGATTTTTGGAAACCATATAGCGTCATAGGAAAAGCCTTAATTCAATTTTGGTGGATAGTTTTTCCCGTGATGCTTTTTTATTTATTCAAAATATTATGGATGGATTTCGTCAGCCTTTATTCCCGGTTTTCCTGGCTGAAATCTTTGAAGTGGACTTATTTGGAAATTATTCCTCCCAAAGATTTGGAAAAAGGCCCCCAGCCGATGGAAGCCATTTTTCAGGGAATGTCCGGCGTGCTGAAAACGCTTAGTGTTTTTGAGACTCATTTATTGGGAAAATTCACGGATCGTTTTTCTTTGGAGCTGGTAGGCTTGGGCGGAGAGGCGCATTATTACATCCGCACGCAAACCAAATACCGGAATTTGATTGAATCGCAAATTTACGCCCAGTATCCGGACGCGGAAATAATCGAAGTGGAAGACTACACGAAAAACTTTCCCAAAGTAGTCCCGAATAAAAAATGGAATCTATGGGGAACGGACGTGAAATTAACCGATCCTGATCCTTATCCGATAAAGACTTACGATAAATTCGAAGAAAGCATCACGGGAGAAACAATTGATCCGGTCGGAGCTTTTGTCGAACTCTTTAACACTTTGCCTCCCGGCCAGAATATCTGGATCCAGTGGATTTTATGCCCCTTGATGGAAACCTGGCGCGTGGATGAAATGAAAGAAGTCCAGAAATTGGCCGGCCGGATAAACGGAGAAACCAGAGGGATTTTAAGCGATTTGACGGATGTTATCACGCATATTTTTCAGGGGATGTTTGGTCCGGTGGAATTTCCCAAAACCGAAAAAAAAGAAGAAGCTCCGCTGGAATTCCGGTTAACGCCGGTGGAAAAAGAAAAACTCAAGGCTCTGGAAGAAAATTTGGGCAAAAACGCCTTTCGGACCAAGATGCGCGTCATTTATATCGGCAGGAAAGAAGGTTTTGACAGCGCCAATGTGAGCGCCTTGTTTGGAGCGATAAAGCAGTTTCATGATTTAAATTCCAATTCCCTGGCTCCCGACAATCAAAGCAAAACCTACGCCCTCTATGTGGCTCCGGATGCCAGAGTTGCTTACCGCCAGAGAAAAATTTATCGCCGGTATAGAGATCGGGATATGGACGGATATAAAATGGTGCTTTCCACGACGGAGCTGGCCACGCTTTTTCATTTCCCCAATATGAATATCAAAGCTCCATCGCTGACCAGAGTGGAATCCAAAAAAGGTTCGGCGCCTTTCAATTTGCCGGTAAAATAGTTTTTAAGCGGCAAAGGATAGAGCGTATTTTATTAATTTAATCCAACAGTTGAAATTATTTTGAGGAAGCGGGATAGAAAAAGCAAGAGATCCCTCGACTTCGCTCGGGATAATTTCACCCATTTTAATAAATTAAAATGAGTGAAATTAATTTTTTCGCGACAACTAATTTCAGAAATCAGGAAAGGATTTTTGGCATCAAAGCGGACGACAGGAGACGCCATATGTATGTGGTGGGCAAAACCGGCATGGGCAAATCCAATTTGCTGGAAAATATGGCCATTCAGGATATCCAGAACGGCAAAGGCGTTTGCGTGATTGATCCGCACGGAGAATTCGCCGACAAAATGTTAAAAGCGGTTCCCGCGCAGCGCATTAATGATGTTATTTATTTTAATCCGGCGGATGTGGAATATCCCATCGCTTTCAATATTCTGGAAGCGGTGGAAGAAGATAAAAAAAACCTGATAGCTTCCGGCATGATGGGAGTCTTTAAAAAAATCTGGCCGGATGTTTGGAGCGCCCGAATGGAATACATTCTCAATAATACCATTTTGGCTCTTTTAGATTATCCCGGTTCCACGATGCTGGGTGTGAGCCGCATGATGTCGGATAGCGATTTTCGGAAACGTGTTTATCCGGCCATCAAAGATCCGGTGGTCAAGGGTTTCTGGATCAACGAGTTTGATAAATGGGATGATAAGTTCCGCAAGGAAGCGGTGGCGGCCATTCAAAACAAAGTCGGCCAGTTTCTTTCTTCGTCGGTTATCCGCCATGTGGTGGGCCAGCCCAAATCCAGCATTGATTTGCGGGATATTATGGATAATCAGAAGATCTTGATTGTTAATTTATCCAAAGGCCGGATTGGCGAAGATTCCATGCGGCTCTTGGGCGGGATGCTGATTACCAAATTGCAACTGGCCGTTATGGGCCGGGTGGACATACCCGAAGAACAAAGAAAAGATTTTTATCTGTATGTGGACGAATTCCAGAATTTTGCCAATGAATCCTTCGCCGGAATTTTATCGGAAGCGCGCAAATACCGCTTAAATCTGATTTTAACCCATCAATATATCAACCAGCTGATTTTTGACAATAATACCAGCATGCGGGACGCGATTTTCGGCAATGTCGGCACCATTATTTCTTTCCGGGTGGGAGCGGAAGACGCGGAATTTTTGGAAAAAGAATTCGATCCGGTTTTTCTGCTCAATGACATAGTCAATTTGTCCAAATATTATATTTATCTGAAATTGATGATCGATGGAATCGCCGGAGACGCTTTTTCCGCCGTCACCCTTCCGCCTTTTAATTTGAGCGAAACTGAAAAAAACGCCGAGAAAGTCATCCGCATTTCCCGGGAAAGATACGGCCGCAGCCGGGCGGAAATAGAAGAAAAAATTTCCCGCTGGAGCGGAGTAATGATTGGAAAGGATATTCCCGTAAAAAACATTAGAAATAAACCGGTTTCCGCCGCTCCGGCCGCTTCCGGCAATATTCCAATGGCTCCCGCCGCCGTAAAAAATATTCCGGCGGTGAAGACAGAAGATATTCTGATTAAAAAAGAAGAAGTTGAAAACGCGCCAAAGTCGAGAGAAATGCATGAAGCCGTTTGCAGCACTTGCGAGGAGAAAATTCTGGTGCCTTTCAAGCCGGATTCCCAACGCCCGACTTTTTGCAAGGAATGTTTGAAAGATTATCAAAGAATGGTAGCCAGGAATCGCCAGGACAAGGAGCCGGCGGTTAACAAGCCGGCTGGAAATGATTTTCCGGCAGCCGGAAATAAAATCGCGTCCCCGAAAACCGAGCCGGTGACTTTTACGGCTCAAGAAAAGCCGCTTAGTCTTTCCCAGATTCCCCACATGGCGTCCAAAAAATTCAAGCCGATTAGAAAAAAACCACTGGTTGATCTTCAGGAAGTGAGGCGATTGATAAATGATAAATAAACAGGTATAATAAGAAACTAAAAATTAGGTTTTAATTTTATGGCTTATCAGAATCCCGCCGGCCAAAGCGCCGCGGACAAATCTCGCCAAAGAAGCGAAATTCAAAGAAACATCATCATGTTGGAAGCGGACAAGGGGAAAAAGAACGCGCAAAAAATGCAGTTAGGCGCGGAAATCAGAGAGGCGAAAAAAGCCCGGGAAAGAGCGGAAGTCGAACTGCAAATCAACCAGTTAGAATTAAAAAAGATAGAACAGGAAATAGCCGCAATGGAGGTTTCCGTTAAAGGGCTCCAAAAGAAATTAAACGCGATTTAATTTTTAATTTTTAAAAAATATGCATATAGACATTGATGTTTCCCGCGAAGTGGAGTTAATAATTCGGGAAAAAGAAGGGGAAAAAAAAGAAGGGGAAGAAAAAGAAGGAACTAAAAAAATTTCCAGCGAGCTTCCGTCGGCCGCCAGGGAACTGGATAATACCTTGGACAAATTAGGAGATGATCTAAACAGATTGAAAAATAAAATGCACGAAAGCGGACTGGATTCGGAATTTGGAAAAATAAAAGGCGAAATTCGCAGCAAGTTGTCCAGTTTTTTAAGCTATTAAATAAGCAATGACCGCCAAAGAACTGCGTCAAAAATATTTGGATTTTTTTAAGTCCCGAGGGCACGCGATTGTCCCTTCGGCTTCTTTGGTTCCGGAAAACGATCCGACGACTCTTTTTTCCGGTTCGGGAATGCAGCCGATGGTGCCTTATTTGTTGGGAGAAAAGCATCCGTTAGGCGCGAGAATAGTTGATTCGCAAAAATGTTTCCGGGCGCAGGATATGGACGAAGTCGGCGATAACCGGCATACGACTTTTTTTGAAATGTTGGGAAACTGGTCTTTCGGGGATTATTTCAAAAAAGAACAAGTGGAATGGATGTTTGAATTTTTAACCGAAGAAATCGGTCTGGATCCGAAAAGAATATATGTTTCTGTTTTTCGGGGCGATGAGAAACTGGGCATTCCCCGGGACGCCGAAGCGGTGAATTATTGGAAAGAGCGGTTTGCCAAAGTTGATATTGAAGCCCAAGACATTGATTTTGCCGAACGCGACGGGATGCGGGGAGGCCGGATATTTTATTATGACAAGAAAAAAAATTGGTGGGCGCGCGTTTTGGATCCCGGACAGATGCCTGTCGGAGAGCCCGGCGGGCCTGACAGCGAAATGTTTTGGGATTTCGGCGCGGAATTAAAAATTCACGAAAATTCCGCCTATAAAGACCAACCGTGCCATATCAACTGCGATTGCGGGCGGTTTTTGGAAATTGGCAATAATGTCTTTATGCAATATGTGAAGACGGAAAAAGGCTTTGAGCCTCTGCCCAAGGGCAATATTGATTTCGGCGGAGGACTGGAAAGAATGATAGCGGCCAAAAATGACAATCCCGATATTTTCGCTTCAGATTTATTCCGGCCTTTAATTGATAAAATAGAAGAGCTCTCCGGAAAAAAATACGCGGGCCAAGAATACGGTTTTCGCGTTATCGCCGACCATCTCAAAGCCGCGACTTTTATTTTAAGCGACAAGGCGGGATTGGCGCCGTCCAATGTCGGCGCGGGCTACGTTTTGCGGCGCCTGATTCGGCGGGCGGTTCGCTATGGCAAACAGCTGGGCATCGATGGCGGTTTTACTTTTAAAGTGGCGGAAGAAGCCATAAAAATTTATCAGGATACTTACGCGGAACTGGAAAAAAATAAATCCAAAATTTTGGCAGAGTTGGAAAAAGAAGAAAATAAATTCAGAGAAACCTTAACCAGTGGATTAAAAGAATTTGAAAAATTATCCATTATTACCGGAAAAGATGCTTTTAATTTATACCAAACGTACGGCTTTCCTGTTGAAATGACGGAAGAATTAGCGAAAGAAAAGGGAATTAATATAAGTAAAGCAGAATTTGCAGAAGAATTAAAAAAACACCAGGAACTTTCCCGCACTGCTTCCGCCGGAATGTTCAAAGGGGGATTGGCGGACGCCGGGGAAAAAACTACGCAATTGCACACGGCGGCGCATTTGATGCTGGCGGCTTTGCGCCAGGTTTTAGGAACAGAAGTAATTCAAAGAGGGAGTAATATTACCAGGGAGCGTCTGCGCTTCGATTTTGCTCATAACGCCAAAATGACACCGGAACAGATTAAAAGCGTGGAAAATTTGGTTAACGAGCAAATCCGGAAAAAATTACCGGTGGCTTGCGCAGAAATGACACTGGAAGAAGCCAAAAAGCAAAACGCGATGGGAGTTTTTGAATCCAAGTACGGAGAGCGGGTGAAAGTTTACAGTATAACCGACAAAAACGGAGGACTGTCCTCCGTAGAAATTTGCGGCGGCCCGCATGTGCAAAATACCGGAGAGCTGGGAATTTTCAAAATCCGGAAAGAAGAATCTTCCAGCGCGAGCGTGAGAAGGATCAAAGCGGTTTTAGAATAATAATTTTTATCCAGCGGAAAATTTTATTACATACTTAAATATGTAATAAAATGTTTCGTTTCAACAACGGCCGTTGTTGAAATGACAATTTGTGCGAATAAATATTTTTAGTAAATTTATGTTTGACGCAGAAAATTCAGAGGATGAAGATATTGAGTTGCCGCGATATAAATCCCATACAATGCGCTTTTTGGCTAAATATTGTCCGCGTCTCATAGTATTGATTTTAAAATGGAAATATGGAGCGAAAACAGAACAAGCGGAAAAACTTCACGAGATTTTTTCTCAAAGCCGGCGAATTGATCTTATTCCGGCCAAAGGTCATGGTCGTGGATTTAAAATTATTATCGACCAAAAAACCGCTCTTTTTTTTGATCAAGACGGAGATAAATTTGTTTATGACGGCTGGGAAGCCGGAGAGTATGAAGAAAAAGGCAAGGTGACTATTTTTGATGATTTAAAAGACGCAGATTAAGCTTTTTAGGATCCGGACTTTAGTAAGACTTTGATGTATCACCAATCTACGGCCGTGGTTTGGTGATACGATAGATTTATGTATAAATTCGGACCGGTGCAAAAGAAAATCGTCTTAACGCTTTTAGGCGGTGTGGCGTTGGGTTTTTCCGCTTCGCCCCGGCAATATTTTCAGACGTTTCGTAAAATTAAAAAAGAGTGGAAAGAGACAGATCAGCGCAATTTTGAGCGCTCAATTCATCGGCTTTCCCGGGAAAAATTAATTGAAGAGAAAATTTTGCCAAACGGTTCTTTCAAGCTGGAATTGACGGAAGAAGGGAAAAAGCAAGCAAAAATTGCGAGTCTTTTAGGTAATTATATAAATTTTCCAAAGCCTAAGCGCTGGGATGGAAAATGGCGGATTGTCCTTTTTGATATTCCGGAAAAAGACCGGGTATTCCGCGATATTTTGCGGGAACATTTACGCGCTCTGGATTTTTTCAAACTCCAATATAGTGTTTTTATTTCTCCGTATCCATTTGAGAAGCCGATTTTAGAATTAGTGGCGCTTTATTCCGCAAAACCTTATGTGCGGGTGATCACGGCTACTAAAGTTGACAATGAAGATAAGATTAAAAAACATTTTTTTAAATCTGTTTGAAATACCAATGTGTCATTTCAGCAACGGCCGTATTTTAGTGATGCATCTCTTTTAAAACCCTCGTTGCCCATTATTGTTGTATTAGCGGCTTTTTTATTGTATAATAAACTTAGAAAATAGGTGTAAAGTTTTTTCAGTATGGGAATTTTTTCCAAAATTTTAGGTTTTAAAGGCTCGCCTTCCGATTATTTGCTTTCTTTGGATATCGGCACGGAAGTGGCGAAGGCCTTAGTTTTTGTGATTGACGAAAAAACCGGCAACGGAATAGTCAAAGGCGTAGGCCGGGTCCGGCAAAGACTCAAAGATATGCAAAGCGGAGCCGTATCGGACATTAAGGGCGTGGTGGAAAATTGCCAAAGGGCTATCGCGCAAGCCAATAAAATGGCTGGAATAAAAAAAGTGGAAAAAGCGGTTATCGGCATTGCCGGAGAGCTGGTCAAGGGGACTACCACGACAGTTCATTACGAAAGAATCAAATCGGAAATAAAAATCGATCTGCCGGAATTGAAGAATATTATTCAGAAAGTTCAATGGAAAGCTTTTGACCGGATTCGTCAGCAACTGGCTTGGGAAACCGGCCATAATGAAATTGAAGTCAAGCTGATTAACGCGGCCATTGTGGACGTCCGCATTGACGGTTATCGGGTGAGCAATCCGTTGGGATTCCAGGGCAAAGATGTTTCCATTTCGGTTTTCAACGCTTACGCCCCCATGATCCATTTGGGAGCGCTGCAAACAATCAGCGAAGATCTGAATTTGGATCTTTTGAGCATTGCCGATGAACCGTATGCCGTCGCTAAATCCATGGGTGTGGGAGATATTTCCGATTTCAGCGCTGTTTTTATCGATATCGGCGGAGGAACCACAGACATCGCCGTTGTGAGGAACGGGGGATTGGAAGGAACTAAAATGTTTGCTCTCGGCGGCCGGGCTTTTACCAAACGTTTGGCTTCGGAACTAAGCATTGGTTTTGAAGAAGCGGAAGTTTTAAAAATAAAATATGCCGAGGGAAAATTAGGCCGGGACGTCGGTTTTAAAATAGATAAAATTTTGGAAAATGATTGCCAGGTCTGGCGCAGCGGAGCGGAGCTTTCATTGGAAGAATTCGCCGAATCGGATGTTTTGCCTTCTAAATTTTTTCTGTGCGGAGGCGGCTCGGGTTTGCCGGGAATTAAAAAAGTTTTGACGCAAAACGGTTTCGGCCAAAACCTGAATTTCTCCAAAAGTCTGCAGGTGAGTTTTCTGCAGCCCAGAGACGTGGTGAATATTGTCGACGAAACAGGCAAATTAAAAGATCCGCAAGACATCACTCCCATGAGCCTGGCTAATTTAGCCCTGGATATTGTCGGCGAAGAAAAAATTCTCTCGGGAATTTTAAGAAGAGCCGTTAAAATGATTCAAAAATAGATTTCCACGCTCGCGGATTTGCTTGTTTTGTCGGCAGACGCAAGGAGCAACGCGGGCGCGGAGGTAAAATTTTTTAATATAATTATTTTATGCACGAAACATTTTATATCGAAATTGATGAGGAAATAACTTCAATTATTGAAAAACTTAAAAAAACTCAATCAACTGAGGTTTTTATTGTTGTTCCCAAGCGGGCGCTCCTGATTCAGAGCATAATCAATCTGAAGCTTTTGAAGAAAGAAGCCAATGATTTAGGCAAAGAAATTTTAATAATTACTCAAGACAAACTGGGAAGAATGCTCGTGGAAAAAGCGGGTATTACCGTAAGTCAGAAATTAAGCGATTTTGATTGGGAATGGGAAGAAGCGGAAAAACAAAAATCGGAAAAAATCGGAATGGAAGGGATTGTTAATATCGATCAGGAGAAAAAAAATCTCAAAAGTGAAATAAAAAGAATCGGTTCCGCCAGTTTTTTCGCGACCGGAGAAGAACAACTGATGGAGAAAACTCCGCCAAAAGAAGAATTTTTTCCGGAAGAAAAAATTATTAACAGGGAGCTGGTTGCTGGAGCAAGAATAAATAAAAAAAGCTTTAAAAAAGATATTTTTTTTGATGACAATTCAGCGGATTTAATCAAAAATATTGATATTCGGCAAAAAGGGAACGCTGATTTTCAACCGGAAACGAGAAAAAACGAAAGAAGCATTGACTTTCCCCGGATGGGAAAAAACAGCCAAAAGGAACCGCTTTTTTCAGCGGAGGATATTTCGGAAAAATTTGAAAACAAAAAAAAGGATGAATTGGAAAAATTCTTTTCCCCAAAAAAGGATGACAATGACCGGAAAAAAGAAAGCAGCGCTTCGCTTCCCCGAAATTCCTGGAAATTTTATCCGATTTTCGGAGGCTTGATTTCCGGGGCGATTATCATAACGGCGCTGTATCTTTTTTTACCCAAAGCTTCAGTGAAAATTCTCTCTCAAACGAAAAGTCAAAGCGTGGACGCGGAAATCACAGCCGATGTCGGCAATTCAGCGGTTAATGCGGAAACAAAATCAATTCCCGCCAAAAAAATTTCCGTTTCCGAAGAGCTGTCCTACGCTTTCACCGCTACCGGTGAAAAAAATTCCTTAAGCAAGAAAGCCAGGGGAACCATCACTATTTATAACGAATACGGCGTTCAAAGCCAGCCGCTGGTGGCGACTACCCGGTTTTTAAGCCGGGAAGGCAAGCTGTTTCGTCTGTCTCAAAATGTAGTGGTTCCGGGAATGATTAAATCGGGAACAGAAACCAAGCCGGGGGCGATTGAAGCGGAAGTGGTGGCGGATGAAGCGGGAGAAAGTTTTAATATCAATCCGACGGATTTTACTATTCCAGGATTCGAAAACAGCGGCAACGACAAATACACTAAATTTTACGGCAAATCTTTTAAAGCCATGACGGGCGGAGGAGAAAGTTTGGAAAAAATCACCTCGGCTTCCGAGCAAGACATCTCTTCGGCGAAAACCAAAGCGACGCAAGAATTGAATGTCAAAATCCTGGACAAGCTTAAGGCTGAAGCCGAAGCAGGCAGCGTGTTTTTGGATGAAGCCGTAAATTCCGACGAGTTAACTTTTACGGTTTCTAATCCGACGGAACAAACCGGGGGAAAATTCACGCTTAATTTAAAAAGCAAAGGATCGGCACTGGTTTTTAACGAAAACGATTTGAAAAAAGTTATCCTTGAAAGTTTTACGGAAAAAAATAACGGGAAAAATCAAATTTCCGAAGAATCTCTCGCACTGGAATTTGGCAAAGCCGATATAGATTTTGTTAACGGGAAAATTTTAGTGCGCGTTCATGGAACAGGCAAACTGAACGCGGATTTGGATTTGGTTGCCATCAAAAAGGAAATTTTGGGTAAAAACGAAGATGAACTCAAGGAGCAATTAAGCCATTACGGGGAAATTACCGGAGTCGAAGTTAAATATTGGCCATCCCTGATTTTTTCCAGTAAAATCCCGGCTTATGAAAGCCGGGTGGAAATAACTCTTGACAATAGCTGAAGAGCTGTTAAAATAGTATTAACTTTCAAGTAAGCTTTAAATTCATTTCCTCGTCAAAAACCGGGAATTTGTTCAAAGTGAGCTCGTCCCTCAAAGCTCTGCGAAGCGGGATTAAAATAAGGTCCAAAATTGAATTTTAGAAAAATTAATATTTAGAACGCAAAATAGCGGGTAAGGCCGGATTCAGGAATTAGGAATGTTTTGATTCTCGGGGCCATAACAGCTCGTGAGAATTAAATCCGTCTATTTTTTTATTGGAATAATTTTTCCCGCCAGAGCCTGCCTGCCGGTAGGCAGGGCGGGCAAGCTTGCTGGTTAATATCTCGCGGCTTTCCAAAGAAATAAACTCCGGATTTTATTCCGGATTAACGCTAATTATTTATATGCCGGAAAACAAAGAATTAATTAAACTGGAGGGAATAGTGGAGGAAACTCTTCCGAGCACTACTTTTAAAGTTAAATTAGACAACGGCCATTTTATTTTAGCTCATATTTCAGGCCGGATGAGAGTCAATTATATTCGCTTGATTCCGGGAGATCGCGTGCTAGTGGAAATGAGTCCCTATGATTTAACTAAAGGCCGGATAACCCAGAGGATAAAATAATATGAAAGTAAGGTCTTCAGTGAAAAAAATTTGCGATAAATGCAAATTGGTCAAGAGAAAAGGCAAACTTTTTGTTGTTTGCTCCAATCCTAAACATAAACAGAGGCAAGGCTAAGACAGCTTTTAGCTTATAGGTTTTAGCTTTTAGGTTAAGATTTTTATAAAAAAATATGTTAAGAATCGCCGGCGTTAATATCCCTGATGAAAAAAGAATAGCGGTTTCTTTGATTTATGTTTATGGCATAGGTCATACTACGGCTAAACGAATTTTAGAAGAATTAGGGATATCCAGCCTTAAAAGAACCAGAGATTTGACGGAAGAAGAAAAAAACCGGATTCGGGAATACGTGGAGAAAAAAATACGCGTGGAAGGAGAACTTAAGCATATCGCCCGCTCCAATATCAAGCGTCTTAAGGAAATTAGTTGTTATCGCGGAATTCGTCATCAAAAAGGATTGCCCACCCGCGGGCAAAGAACCAAAACCAATACCCGGACAGTGAGAGGCAATGTAAGAAAAACCATGGGTAGCGGAAGAGTAAGGGTGGAAAAGACTTAAGGATATAAATCGCGAATCAACGCAAATTACTTTTCAAATACTCGCGAATAAATTTATAGACAAAGAATATAATTTTATGCCGGAAGAAAAAGAGTCCAAAGAAAAAATTGAAAAAGAAGAAAAATTATTGGCTGAAACTGAAAAAAAATCAGGAGCTTTGGATGATGGAAAAAAAGAAAACGAAGAAAAATCAGCAGTTAAAGAAATAAAGAAAAAAAAGAGCAAAAAAAACAAGGCGCAAATTTTGAAAGGCCGGGTCAATATCCAATGCACCTACAATAATACCTTGATAAATATTTCTGATTTAAACGGAAATATTTTAGGCTGGTCTTCTTCGGGGCTTTTAGGATTTAAAGGCGCCAAAAAGGCTACTCCTTACGCGGCGACTCAAGTAGTGGCTAATGTGAGCGAAAAAGCGAAAAAATACGGAGTCAGGGAATTGGAAGTATCAGTCAAAGGAGTGGGCAGCGGGCGGGAAGCTTCCATTCGGGCTTTAAGCGCCAATGGATTTGAATTGGTTTCAATCAAAGATAATACCCCGATTCCTCATAATGGTTGCCGGCCGAAAAAACCCAGAAGAGTTTAATTTAATTTAATTTCGTTAAAAGCGAATTTAATAATTGTTCAGCGCCGATACTTTTTGATAATCCAATTGATAATCTAAATTTTGTTTTAATTAATTATGGGAAGATATATTGAAGCCAAATGCAGAAGATGCCGCCGGGCCATGGAAAAACTTTTTCTTAAAGGCGATCGTTGCGCGACTGCTAAATGCGGTTTAGTGAGGAGAGCTTCCATTCCTGGAGTCCATGGCAAAAATAAAACATCCAAATCCGGAATAAGCGAATACGGGATGCAGCTGATGGCTAAACAAAAAATCAAGAGGATATACGGAATCCTGGAAAGGCAATTCAGAAAACATTTCGATGAGGTTAAAAACAGACCGGGAATAACCGGAGATTTGCTGCTTGCGCGCCTGGAATTGCGTCTGGATAACGCGGTATATCGAATTAATTTTGCCTCTTCCCGATCGCAAGCCAGGCAAATCGTTAATCACGGATTAATCATGGTCAATGGAAGAAGAGTGAATATTCCTTCTTTCGCGGTCAAGGTCGGAGATGTCATTTCCATTAATCCTTTTAAAAAAGAAAAAAATTATTTTAAAAATTTGAGCCAGGTTTTAAAAAATAAAACTAATTTTCCCAACTGGATCAGTTTTAACAAGGAAAATTTGGAAGGGAAAATCGTGAATATACCCACTAAGCGGGATTCCGGAATCGACGTGGATATTCAAATGGTCGTGGAATATTATTCCAGATAACAGGTTAAAATTTTAATTTTGTTCCAAATTCCGACTTGCTCCGCTAAATCTGCCTGCCGGCAGGCAAGGCGGGGAATCTATCGGGATTATGGACAGAAAAAACAAATGCAATCCATCGCAATTCCTCAAAAACCCAAGTTTACTTCATTGGATGAAAAAACCGGAAAATTTGAAATCGAAGGTTGCTATCCCGGTTATGGAACGACTTTAGGTAATGCTTTAAGAAGGGTATTGCTGTCTTCTTTGGAAGGGGCGGCTGTTATTTCAGCTAAAATTAAAGGAGTTACTCATGAATTTTCCACCATTCCTAATGTTTTGGAAGATGTTATTCAAATCATTCTTAATTTAAAACAAGTGAGGTTTCGTCTTTTTCGGGAAGAATCGATAAAAGTAACCCTTAGGGTTAAAGGTGAAAAAGAAATTAAAGCCGGAATGATCAAATGCTCTTCGGAAATTGAAGTGGTAAATCCGGACGCGCATATCGCTACCATTACCAGTCCTAAAGGAGAACTGGAAATAGAATTAGAAGTGGGCAAAGGAATTGGTTATGTTCCGGTGGAACAACAAGAAAGAGGAGAAAAAGAAATTGGCCGAATTGCCATCGATGCTATTTATACTCCGATTCGCAGAGTTAATTATTCAGTGGAAAATATGCGGGTGGGCAAAAAAACGGATTACGAAAAAATAGCTTTAGAAATTTCTACCGATGGCAGTGTTACTCCCAGCGAAGCTTTTGCCCGGGCTGTGGCTATTTTAGTGGAACAATTTTCTATTTTGTCTGAATTGGAAGATATGAAAAAATTATCAGCCAAAGAAACTAAATCAATCAAAGAAGAAATCAAAGACATTGTTCCGGAAGAAAAAAAGAACGACAAAAAAGAAAATCCCGAAGCAGTTAAGGTAGTTGATTTGAAAAATCTTTCCACCCGGACTTTGAATGTTTTGGAAAAAGGCAAAATAATTAAAGTGGGGGATATTGTCAAAATGACCGAAGCGCAACTTTCTGATTTGGCTGGTATCGGAGCCAAAGGAGTCAAGGAAATTAAAAAAGCCATTGGAGACTTCGGTTTGAATTTAAAACAGGAAAAGTAAATTGAAATTTTGAAATAACATGAAACATCAGAAAAAAGCCAGAGAACTCGGACGTCCGGCCAGCCAGCGAAAAGCCCTGCTGCGTTCTTTGCTAAGCAGCTTGATTATTAAGGGGAAAATTACCACTACCGAAGCGAAAGCCAAGGAAATTAAGAAAAAAATCGATCCGCTTATCAATAAGGCCAAAAAACTGGAAGACAAGGCTCTTGAAGTCGTTGTTTTAAGAAATCTGAATAACGATTTATCCCAAACCGCTGTCAAGAAATTAACAGGAGAATTTATTAAGCGTTTTATTAAAAGAAACAGCGGTTACACGCGAATAGCGAAACTCAACTCGTTAAGAAATGATAATGCCGAAATGGCGGTTATTGAATTTGTCGATTAACTCCCGCCAAAGACGGCGGGCAAGTCTGTCAGATGATACATTATAAGCTTGTTGTAAAAAATAGAATATAAAGTTTACTCCAGTTTAATATTCCTAACTAAATTTAAAATATGCCAAAAGCGATAGTGAGAAAATATCATTTGTTCAATGCTCAAGGAAAAATTTTGGGTCGCCTGTCCACGGAAGTAGCGCTGATTTTACGGGGCAAAAATAAAGTTGATTTTACGCCTAATATTGACGGCGGAAATTTTGTCGTGGTGATTAATTCAGACAAGTTAGCGGTTACCGGAAAAAAAATGGAAAACAAGATTTATCACCATTTCAGCGGTTATCCGGGAGGCATAACTTCCATCAAGCTTAAAGATCAAATGAAAAAAGATTCCAGAAAAGTTGTCGTTCATTCGGTTTATAATATGCTGGCGAAAAACAAATTGAGAAAACCGATGATGACCCGGCTTCTGGTTTATAAAGATGAAAAACATTCGCATAAGATTGAAGTAATTCATTAATTAAAAAATTTCAAAGCGGCATTCGTATGATTAAAATTAAAGAAAATGAAAAAGTGAAAAAGGCTGTCAAAAAAATTGCTCCTAAAAAAGCGGCTAAAGTTAAAATTGCCGAAACGAAAAAAACGAAAAAGATAACTGTCGCGCCAAAAACCATTGAGGAAGAAAAAAATTTTTCTCAAAAAGAAGAAGTGAAAAAAAGAAAATATTTTTACGCTCTTGGCCGAAGAAAAACTTCCGTTGCTCAAGTGAGAATTTATCCGCTCTCCGGCCAGGAGGGTAAATTTAAGATAAACGGGAAAGATTTAGTTCAGTATTTAACCGTGAAAAGATTTCAAATCGCGGCTAATTCTCCCTTAACTCGTCTCGGATTAGAAGGAAAATTCGACGTTTCAATTAAAGTTTCGGGAGGCGGAATAAACGGTCAGGCGGACGCGATAAAATTGGGTTTAGCCAGAGCCCTGGTGCTGGCGGATGAAAATTCCAGAAAAGCGCTTAAAGATAATGGATTTTTAACTCGCGATTCTCGCAAAGTGGAAAGAAAAAAACCGGGACTCAAAAAAGCCCGCCGGGCGCCTCAATGGGCAAAAAGATAGAAAATCTTAATACTTTAAAAAACGCCTCAAAAACGGCGTTTTTTATTTTTTCTGTTATACTTAGTAAATAAATTTAATTTATTTTTCTTGGTTCCCGTTTTCACGGGAATGACAAATAATATGCAACGTAGAATAAAATTGCAAGGCGAAGAAATAAATTACAATTTGAGAAAAAGTCGAAGAGCCAGAAGATTAAGATTAACCATCTATTGCGATGGCAGTTTCTCGGTTTCGGCGCCCCGGCGTTTGGCTTTGGGCGATATTGAAAATTATATTTTGCAAAAATCCAATTGGGTGTTAGCAAAATTAAAAATATTTAAAGAGAAATCGGCAAATAGTATTTTTAGCAAAAATACGACAAAAGATTATTTTCAATTTAAAAGAGCCGCCTTGGAATTGGCGCAAAAAAAGGCGTCGCAATTTAACCAGTGGTATAATTTGCCGTATCATTGTATCAGCATCCGCAACCAAAAAACCCGCTGGGGGAGCTGTTCTAAATTGGGAAATTTGAGTTATAATTATAAAATAATTTTCTTGCCGGCAAGATTGGCGGATTATATCATCGTGCATGAGCTATGCCATCTCAAAGAATTCAATCATAGCCGGAGATTTTGGGATCTGGTGGCGCAAACTCTGCCGGATTACAAACAGCGCCGAAAAGAAATAAAAAATGCCTGATAAGAAATTTATCGCCGATTTAAAACTTTTTGAAAATTAGCTATAAGCCCAGGAAATTGGTTTTTTCCGGAATATCAATCGAAGAGAAGAAACCGTTTTCCTTCGCTGGATCGGAAAAAAACAGTTTTTCCAGATAGTGGTTATAAACTATTTGAGAATTATTAGTTCCGGTTGTCAGCAAATCATTGCAAATCCGATAATCGCGATTATCCAGTTCGATTATTTTGACAAAAGATCCGACATTAAAAACAACATGCTCATAATCTTTGAACCATTGGACATTGCTGATTTTTTCCGCGTAGCGGGTAATTTCTTTAGTTTCATTTTCAATGCGAAACGGTTGAACATTCCAATCTCTTAAGAAATGAACGGAAATTTCGTTGGTGTTCCAAAAAAGCAATTTTTTTCCATCATCCGAAAATTGGATTCCTTCCACCGGGCTGCCGATTTTTTGGAGATATTCTTGATGTTGGCCCTTGTTAAAAAGAAAAAGATTTTTATCCTTGTCTAAAAAGGCGATTCGGGCTTCGTCATAAACAATTAATTTTTCATTTGAACTCCGGTTTTTTTTAGGGGAGGCAAAAGTTATCTGATTTTTTCCGCTTATTCCGTCAAGATCTTTCCGGAAGACCAGTTCGTTGGGAAGCTGGGAATAATAAACGCCGTTTTCAGCCAAATCAAAACTGGAAACATCCCGATCGATTAAAGTCAGGTCGTTTTTGTCAGTAATACTGGCGCGGAAAAGATCGGTTTCCGAAAGAAAAAAGATATAATCTTTATCCTCGGGATGCCAGCGGGCGTTTTTAAGGTTTTCTTTTTCTAAAAATTCATTAAGATTAAAAAATGTTTCTTTTTCCGGATTAATCACAAAATAAGAAAAAACCATTTCGGCTTTATTTTCAAGAAGCGTCTTTTTTTGCAGGGGAATGAGCAGATAATCTTCCTTGGGGGACCATTCGATATTTTCTTTCCGTTCTTCCGGGATAAACTGCCAATCCGGGAAAGAATAAGTTTGCGTGATTGCGTCGTTTTTTATATCCAGGATATTGATAAATACGGTTTCATTTTGAGAATTTTCCAAAACAATCAATTTATCTTCAGGCGAAATAAAAAATTTTTCTACCAGACCGGCGGCATAGGCGGTTTTGGCATATTCTTTTCGGGTTAGCAGAATATTCCAAAATTCACTGGAAACTCCGCTGTGCACCTCGGTTTTTTTATTCCAATCATTAAAACCGGGAGCGGAAACGGTTAAGCGATATTCCCGCGGTATTAAACCGGAGATATTCAGAGAATTATTAATGCGACTGGCAGTGGCTTTTTCCAATTTGCCATTAAGCGCGATTTGCGCGTTTTCCGGATTAGTTTTAAGCGTAATTGTTCCGCTATGGACAAAAACACCTTTTTGAAAATCAATGCGGTATCCCCGGGCGTATAAAACCAGGGAAGGCGCTATAACAAAAAAAAGAAGGGTGAGCGTCCAAAAAAAGATCGATCTTTTTATTTTTTCCATAAGGTATTTTTTATCTAAGTTTAATGCTAACGCGTTAACGGATTTTTGTCCAGATTAGCTTTGACAAAATTATCAGCAGATTTATGATGAATAAAATCGGAACGGTCCAACCGTTGACACCTAGCGGGAAAAGGGCTAAAATGGATTAGATAATTTTTTTATTACCATTATGCTAGCTATCATAAAAACCGGAGGGAAACAATATAAAGTTAAAGCGGGCGACAAGATAAAAGTAGAGAAATTAGAAGGAAAAGAAGGCGGTAAAATTGTCTTTGAGGATGTTTTATTTATGGGAGATGAAAAAGGAATAAAAATCGGTGCCGCGTTAAAGGGTGTTAAAGTGGAGGGAAGAATAATCAAAACTTTTTCAGGTGAAAAAGTAACTGGTATCAAATTTAAGCCGAAAAAAAGGTATAAGGTAAAATTTGGACACCGTCAGATTATGACAGAAGTGGAAATTACTAAAATAATTTAATTTTGTTCAACTTTTCTTTCCGCAAGAAAAGTTGCAAAAGAACTCTCAGCCCAACTGCAGACTTGGACAAATTCAAATCTCATTCGCTAAAATTCCTAATTTTTGCTTCGCAAAAAGATCATGCGGATTTTTTACGCTCATTCGATTGAATTTGTTCCCAAGTCTTCCGTGAGGCTGATTTTTTTTATTTATTATTACTAAAGGGATAGATCTAATTTAGAATCGAATTATATTGCAGGTAAAAATATGAAAGTCCAGAAGAAAAAATTAAAGAAAAGACTGGTCGTGGCGGTGGGAATCAGCGGCGGAGTGGATTCTACGATGGCGGCTTATTTATTGAAGCAGCAAGGTTATGATGTAATAGGCGTTACCATGAAAATCCGGGACGATAACCAGAAAAACTTTAGATCCGGCAAGGGCGTTTGTTATGGTCCGGGAAAAGAAAACGATATCCAAGATGGAAAAAGAGCTATGGAAAAAATGGCAATCAAGCATCAAGTGGTCGATCTAGCCAAGGAATATAACAAGTATATTCTGGCTTATTTTAAGAAAAAGTATTTGTCCGGTCAAACTCCCAATCCGTGCGTTATTTGCAATCAAAAATTGAAATTCGGATTTCTGCTTAAAAAAATCATTTCCGGGGGAATAAAATTCGATTATTTCGCGACTGGACATTATGCGCGAATAAAATACGACCAATCAAAAAAACGTTGGCTGCTTTTGGCGAGTAAAGATGAAAGAAAAGATCAATCTTATTTTCTCTATCGCTTAAAACAAAATCAGCTTCGAAAAACCATTTTTCCGCTGGGTGAATTAAAAAAAGAAGAAGTAAAAAAATTAGCGGTAAAATCAGGTTTTGGCGCTTACGCCAAAAAAGCGGAAAGCCAGGATTTTATTGAAGGCGATAATTACGATCAACTTTTTGGCGCTAGTTCCAAAAAGCCGGGTAAAATTGTGGATGAAAAAGGTAAAACACTGGGACGCCATCAAGGAATCCATAAGTTTACCATTGGGCAGAGAAAGGGATTGAATTTGGGCGGTTTAACTGAACCATATTACGTCTTGGCCATTAACCGCTGTGAAAATAAGGTAGTGGCCGGCAAAAAATCAGCAGCCTACGCGGATACTTTTTTTATTCGAGATGCTAATTGGATCGCTTTTAGCAATTTAAACAAAAAAATGGCGGCTGAAGTTAAAGTGCGTTCCAGTCAAGAACGCTACGCGTGCGATATTATTCCAGAGGAAGGTCGTTGGAAAGTAATATTAAAAAAACCCCAATTCGCCATAACTTCCGGCCAATCGGCGGTGTTTTACCAGAAAGACTTGGTCTTGGGCGGAGGAATAATCAGCTTGAAGTGATTTTTCATTATTATATTAAAAAAGTTTTATTTTATGTCGTTGCGAGCCCGCCGAAGGCGGATAAACTCCGCGAAGCAATCTAATAAATTTAAATATTAATTAGATTGCCACGCTCTTTCAGGGCTCGCAATGACAATTGGATAAAAAATGTTTGGATTAGAAAAAAAAGAACTGAAAATTTTAAGGCAATTAAACACTCCGGCTAAAATTCAAAATTTTCTTAACCGGATGCCGATGAATTTTGAAAAAAAAGGCGAAACTAATTTATCGCCGATGTCAGTGTTGGAAAAAAAGACTTGCCATTGCACGGAAGGCGCGGCGCTGGCCGCTTTGGCTTTGCGCGTCCAGGGCTATCCGCCGCTGGTGCTGGACTTGACGGCTAATAAAAATGATTTCGACCATGTGGTCGCGGTTTACCAAAAAGACGGCCGATGGGGCGCTATTTCCAAGACTAATCACGCTGCGTTGCGTTATCGGGAGCCGATTTATAATTCTTTGCGGGAACTGGCAATGAGTTATTTTCATGAATATCTGGACAACCGGGGCCGGAAAAATTTACGGAGCTTTTCGCCGGCGGTCAATCTCAAACGTTTTGATAAATTGGGCTGGATGACGACGAAAGAAGAAATTGATTATATCCCGGAATATCTGGTCGAAGTCAAGCACTTTCCAATTTTAAATCAGAAACAAATCCGGAATTTGCGAAAAGCCGAACCAATTGAAATTGAAGCGGGGAAGATAACAGAATGGAAGCCGGAGAAAGGCAAAAATAATCCCAGTAGCGGTAAGAATAAGCGTTATTATTTGTATATTCTCAAATGTCGAGATAAGACTTTATATACGGGTATTACAGTGGATTTAATAAGAAGGATACGCGAGCATAATTCTTCCCAGCTGGGCTCTAAGTATACTGCCGCCCGCCGACCAGTTAGATTAGTTTATGCCAAAAAATTCCGTAATCGGTCAGCGGCCTCTAAAGAAGAATATCGGATTAAGCGATTATCCAAGAAGGAAAAGTCAGAATTAATTCTTTCCCGCTTTTCTTTTGCCCAAAAGAAAAGCGGTAGAAAAGAAAAAAGGCCGCCCAGCTCGTAAAGCGATAAATTCGGACTCGCTCGCTAAAACTTCTCAAAACGCTTACGCTAAAAGAGAAGTTTTTTTACGCTTGCATCGTCTCGAATTTTTGACGCTTTACTACGCTAAGGCGGAGTTTAGTTGAATTTTTTAAAAGTTATTTTATTTCTTTACGGTTGGAGAGGGCGGAACTCAAGGTAATTTCATCGGCGTATTCAATATCGCCGCCGGTGGAAAGTCCGCGGCCCAGACGGGTTATTTTCACCGGCAAGTTTTTAAGCTGATTTTTAAGATAAAGCGCGGTGGCGTCGCCTTCGGTGGTCGGATTGGTGGCAATGATGATTTCTTCAATTTTTTCTTGAGTCGCGCGCTTAACCAGCTCGTTTATTTTAAGGGGCATAACTTCCCGATTAAGGGAAATTACTCCGCCTAAAACATGATAAATTCCGTTAAAGGCGCGAGTTTTTTCAATGGAAATAATATCCAGCGGTTCTTCCACCACGCAGATTATTTTGGGATTTCTCCCGTCATTTCGGCAGATTTCGCATAGATCGTTTTCAGCGATATTAAAACATCTTCGGCAAAACCCCAGTTTTTTGATGGATAAAAGATTTTCCGCGAATTCTGCTAATTGGGCGTTGTCTTGCTTGAAAAGATATAAAACCAGGCGCTCGGCCATTTTAGGGCCGATGGAAGGCAGCGCCGAAAAATTTTCAATAAGTTTTTTAAAAGCTTTGGGAAACACTATATTTGAATTTCGAATTATGAATTATGAATTTTGAATCAATTCGAATTGCTAAATGTTTAAATTTTAAAAAATTATTCATTCAGATTTTAATTAAAATTTAAAATTAAAAATTTAAAATTGCCTATTCGGTGTGCGCTCTTTCCAGCGATTTGAAAGAAGTGATTCTTTCGTCAAAATAAAGCGAAATTTTGCCGACCGGACCGTTGCGGTGCTTGGCGATATGCAGTTCAACGATATTTTTATTGGGCGTATCCGGTTTTTCGCGGTCTTCGCGATAGAGAAACATCACGATGTCGGCGTCTTGTTCAATAGATCCGGATTCGCGGAGATCGGATAATTTGGGAATTTGCGGGCTGCGGGATTCCACGGCGCGGGACAATTGAGACAAGGCGATAATGGGAATATTAAGCTCGCGCGCCAGTTGCTTCAAGGCGCGGGAAATTTCCGAGATTTCATTGACGCGGTTGTCTCCGCCGGAGCGGCCTTCCATTAGTTGCAAATAATCGATAATAATCAAACCGACATTATGTTCCGATTGCAGCCGGCGCGCCATCGTGCGCATTTCCATCACATTGGAAGAACCGGCGTCATCAATGAAAATCGGAGCCTCGCTTAGGATACCCATGGCTTCGCCGATTTTTTGAAAATCATCGTCTCCTTCTTCGGATTTAAGCCGACCAGTCCGCAACCGCCAAAGATCCACGCCGGATTGGGCGGCCAGCATCCTGTCGATTAATTGGTCGGAAGACATTTCCAGGGAAAACACGCCGAGAGGCACTTTTTGCTGAACGGCTATTTGGCGGGCCAGATCCAAAGCCAAAGAAGTTTTTCCGATAGACGGGCGAGCGGCGATGATAATCAAGTCGGATTTTTGAAAACCGGCCAGCAAATTATCCAAATCGGGAAAGCCGCAGGGAATGCCGCGCAACTTGTGATCGCCCTTGTGCAGTTCGTCAATGCGATTAAAAGCCGATTCTAAAATGGATTTGATGGAGACGAAATCTTGCTTGATATATTTTTGGGAAACAGAAAATAGTTTTTGTTCCGCTTGATCCAGTATCTTTTCCACATCCTCCGATTCTTTATAGCCCATTTCGGTTATTTCTCCGGAAGCGGTGATAAGTTTGCGCAAAGTGGATTTTTTTTGAACTACTTTGGCGTAATGTTCCACATTGGAACTGGACGGCACGGAATTAACCAGGGAAGTCAGATAGCTTGATCCGCCGATTTTATCCAATTGTTTTTTTTCCTCTAATTGATTGGAAAGGCTTAAAACATCGATGGGTTCGCGTTTTTCATAAAGCTCCACCATGGCTTCATAAATTGAATTATGGTCGTCTTTATAAAAATCGCCGAGGCGGATTAAATTAGCCACTTTGACGATAGCGTCTTTGTCGAGCATCAAAGATCCCAGAACCGATCTTTCCGCTTCGATATTTTGGGGCGGAACTTTTAAATTTTCATTGGAATCATTCGCCATAGTCATACTAGTATATTAAATCTCAAGCATTAAATCAACTTGACTTTTACCCAGCTTATGCGATGATTATGCACAATTGAAAATAACGCCAATAAAACGAAAAAGGAGGCATTATGATTTCACGGGAGCTGGCGCAAAGATTGACATCGGCGTTTCCGGAAAGCGCCGATGAAATAAAAAAGCACGTGAAAGAGGGGAAAAGCAAGGAATTGATGGATTTGCTGTTGAAAAGCCCCGATACGCGTACCAAGGCGTCGGAGGAAAGAAAAAAGCGCTTTGCTCTCATTTTGCTCTTATCATAAAAGAACAAGCGCTATAAAAAACAGGAGCAATGATTGCCTAGTCAATTATTGCTCCTTTTCATATTCGAAATAATCCAAAAGTTTTTCTAAAGGGTAGCAAAAATACAGTCAATAAAACCAGTCACCTCTTTTTTTATTTCAAAATTCGCTTTATTTCTTCCAAGCTTTCGGTTCGCACGAGTTTCTTTCTCATTTCGGAAGCGCCGGGAAATCCGCGGACATACCAGGCCAAGTGTTTTCTGATTTCCAAAGCCCCGGTTCGCGGCTTGTTTTTATAAATTAATTTAGCGTGTTCCATAATGACTTTCTTTACCCTGTTAAATTCGTCCGCCAGTGGGCGGACGACCTCGCTTCGTGGGGATTTAACAGGGTGATTTTTTTCGAAATTATACCTCTCTGTCGCTTCGCGACATCTCTCCTTGATAAGGAGAGATGGATTTTGTAAGAGATTTTTGATTTCCTCAAACAACCACGGCCGGCCCAAAACTCCGCGGCCGATACCTAAACCGTCAATTAGCGGGTATTGGTCTAAAATTTCTCGAGCTTGCTTGGGATCGGTAATGCCGCCGTTTAAGAGAACGATTTTTTCCGGAACGCTTTGTTTGATTTTTTGCGCCAAAGCAAAATCTACCGGACCGCCAAAACCGCCTTCATAAGTCCGGCCATGGAGCATAATGGCTTGAAAGGGAAGATCTTTAAGTTTCTTGATAAAATTCAAGGCAGTTTGTTTTTTGACGCCGGCGCGGATTTTAATGGAAACAGGCAGGGAAGTGTTCCTTAAAACCGCTTCAATAATTTCCCGGGTCAATTTGATATCCAACATCAAAGCGCAGCCGGAACCGTGATTAAAAACTTTTTTGGCCGGGCAGCCGAAATTGATATCAAGGCCGTCGGGCCTATAAATTTTCCCCCTTTGGAAAAGGGGGATTAAGGGGGATTTTTGTTTTAATTTTGGATGAAAATCCCTCTCCAACTCTCCCTTTTCTAAAGGGAGAGAATCTAGAATTCTCGCTGCTTTGGCGAAATGTTCGGGATTTTTTCCGAAAAGTTGGACGACATACGGCCGTTCTTTCCGATTAAATTTTAATAATTCCAAAGTTTTTTTCGGCTTGTAGTAAAGCGCGCTTGCCGAAGCCATTTCGCTATAAACGACATCCGTGCCATAACGCCGACAAATCAAGCGAAAAGCGCTGTCGGTAATGCCGGCCATCGGAGCCAGAGCTAAAATTGGCTTTTTTAATTTTTGCCAAAAATTTTTCATAAGATAATAAATTTCCCCCTTTGAAAAAGGGGGAGTGGATGCGAGCGGGCGCAGTATTCACGGGGATTTTTATTTTAATGTTTCCAATATTTTATCTATCACGCTTGCTAGATTTTGTTTTATTTCTATATTGGTAAATCTGACAATTTTTAAGCCAAGTATTTCTTTAATAAATTTTTCTCTTTCTAGGTCTTTTTTTGTAATTTTCCCGTTATCATAATGTTGCCCGCCGTCTATTTCAATAACTAATTTTTTTAATGGGCAATAAAAATCAACGACATATTTTCCTAGTGGTTTTTGCCTATTGAATTGCAAATTTTTTAGTTGTTTTCTTCTAATCTTATTCCATAAGATAACCTCTGATTCTGTCATCGTCTTTCTTAATTTTTGAGAGTTATCTTTTAGATGCGGTTTGTAATATAATCGCATTACATTATAAAAATCCTTCTGTCCCTCCGGGACATCTTCCTTTATAAAAGGGAGAAAGTTTTATTTCTTTTTTATAATATACTCTCCATCCTTGGAATCTTCCACCAAGTATCCCAGTTTTTCGATTTTTTGGCGCAAATCATCGGAAGACGCAAAGTCTTTGTTTTCCCGCACTTTTTTTCTTTCTTCGGCCAGCTGTTTTATCTCCTCCGGAATTTCCCTTTTTTCCAAAATCAAGCCCAGAACTTGGGCAAAATCTTCCAGCAGTAATTTGACTTCGGCCGGATTGCCCAGCAGTTTTTCAGCCATCATCTTGTTGCCGTCGCTGACTAATTTTAGGATTACCGCCAGCGCTTTAGGCGTATTCAAATCGTCATCCATGGCCGCCGTAAATTCCTGCTTGTAAGCATCCAGCGTAAAATTGGCCAATTTCGCTTCTTCGATTTTTGGCTCATAAGCAAATAATTGCGTATAAAAATCATTAATACTTTCCAGGTTAGCCCGGGATTGGCTTAAAAGATTCCAGCTAAAATTGAGTTGATTGCAATGCTGGGAAGAAAGCAGCGCCAGTCGCAATTCCATCGGTGAAAAGCCTTTCCCCAAAACATCTTCCAGTTTATAAAAATTATGCTTGGATTTGGACATTTTTTCTCCGTCGACCAGAAGAAAACGGGTATGTACCCAGAAATTGACGAATTTTTGGCCAGTATAGCTTTCGGATTGGGCGATTTCGGCTTCGTGGTGGGGGAAAATATTATCTTCGCCTCCGGTATGGATGTCAATGGTTTCTCCCAGATATTCCAGGCTCATGGCGGTGCATTCGATATGCCAGCCGGGATAACCTAGCGACCAGGGCGAAGAAAATTTCATCAGGTGAACTTTTGGGGCTTTGAGCCACAGCGCGAAATCCCAGGGATTTTTTTTGTCTGGGTGTTCCTCCAGGCGGGCGCCCACTTTCAGATTTTTCAGAGTATTGCCGGAAAGTTTTCCATATTCCGGAAATTTGGTGACATCGAAAAAAACATTGCCGTTTTTTTCATAAGCCAGGCCTTTTTCCAGAAGCTTTTCGATGATTTTGATCATCTGCGGAATATGGGCGGTGGCGCGGGGAAAATAATGCGCCGGCAAAATATTTAATTTTTTTTCCGCCGCTTTAAAATATTCCTCATAAAAATCAGCCACTTCTTTGGGCGTCTTTTTTTCACTCAAGGCTTTCTGGGCAATCTTATCTTCGCCGGAATCGCCTTGAGCGATATCGTCTTCCGTCAAATGGCCGACATCGGTGATATTTTTGATATGGCGCACTTCATAGCCCGAATATTCCAAATAGCGGCGTAAAATATCAGCGGTAAGATATGATTTAAAATTGCCCAAATGGACAAAATCATAAACCGTCGGTCCGCAGGTATATAAACTAACCTTACCCTCATTGATCGGTTTGAATTGCTCCTTCTTTTTTGTCAGCGTATTATATATTTTCAGCATAAACTTTCATAAACTAAAAACTAAAATAAATTCTATAAGCTATAACCTAAAAGCTATAAGCTATCCTAGAGCCATTTTTTAATTTTAAAAATAGTCATCGTGAAAAGTGAAATAAAAAGCATAATGCTTAAATGAATCCAGAAGCCGTGAGGGTTCCGGCCAAAAGGAATTTCCGCGCTCATAGCCAAAATATTGGAATAAACCGTGAGCGGAAGCATAATAGCCGAAAAGAGGGTTAAAACTTTCATCGTCATATCCAGCTTGTTGGAAAGCAGGGAATTATTGGTGGCTTCCAATGATTCGATGGTTTCCTTGGTGCTTTCCAGGTTATTCCAGATGCGGATATTGGTGCCGATTAAATCTTGAAAATAAGGCTTAAGTTCCGGCTCGATAAAACGGTAGTCGGTTTTTATCAAAGACTCCAAAACCGATCGCTGCGGTTTCATGGTGCGGCGGAAATTGAGAATGTCTCTTTTAACCAAAGACAATTCAAAAACCATTTCTTTTTCGTGGCCGGCAAAAATTTCTTTTTCGATATAATCCAGTTTTTCCGAAATATGATCCAGTTTGGGAAAGCAGGATTCAAAAAGCATTTCAATGACGAAGCGCAGCAGGGCGCCCGGGGATTCATTCATGTAGAGTTCTCTTTTGGCGGGGTCGGTTTTTAGTTCATTAAAAAAATCAGCCAGTTGGGGAATTTTCTTGGTGTGAGAGGTAATCAGAGTATTTTTATTCATTACAATGTCTATTTCTCCCGGATAAGTGGTTCGCGATTCCAAATCAAAAAGCGGAATATGAATGGTGAGATAAAGGCAGGTTTCGTATTCGGCGGCTTTGGGCCGGATAGTGGGGGTGGAAAATTCTTCCAGAACCAGGGGGTGCAGGTCGAAATTTTTCTTCAGATATAGGACATCATCCGCGCCGGGAGATTCAAAATTAATCCAGGTTATTTTTTCCGATTGGACTTCTTGCATATATTTATGTTTATATTTTAAAATAATCTGTCAGAAATTAATTAATTTACTGGATTCCCGCCTGCCTGTCGGCAAGCAAGGCTTTCGCGGGAATGACAATGAAGATGCTCAAATATTTTATATGGTCATGCCTTTTATTCTATCAGTAAAAGGATTTTTTGACAAAAAGATCTGCTTCGCGTTAAAATTAATCAAAGTTATGAAAAAAGCGGCTTTGTTTCTGATTAAATTCTACCAAAAGACTTTTTCCCTCGATCATGGAATGTTATCGTTTTTTTATGGGGAAAGGCTTTGCCGATTTCATCCGACTTGCAGCCAGTATACTTATGAAGCCATCGACAGATACGGAGTTTTAAAAGGAAGCTGGCTGGGGCTGAAAAGAATCAGCCGCTGCCATCCCTGGAATGACGGGGGATATGACCCGGTAGAATAGTTTATAAAGTTATAAAGTTTTAGAATATCCGGCTCTTTTTATTTTTTCTTCTTTTTGATATAATTTATTCTAGATATAAGTAATAATTATAAACAAATGAAAAAAATTAGTTATCTGTTAATTTTAACTGCCGTGGTCCTGGTTTTTTCCGGTTGCGGAAAAAAATCGGAAACCGGCCAAGATGGAGGCGCAAACCGGCTAAACAAGGAAGAGTCCGCCGGATCCAAAGTGGTCAATTCCATTAAAGACGCTATGGGTTTGAGCCAAAAAATGGAATGCACTTACGAGATGGAAATCGGAAAAGAGAAATTCATTTCCAAAGTTTGGACGGAAGGCAAAAAATACCGCGGAGAAACAATCGTTGATGGCAAGAAAAGCTATTCCCTTTTTGACGGCGAAGATCTGATGTATAACTGGTCGGAAGAAAACCAGACTGGAACAAAAATATCGATAAAATGCATGGAAGGACTCAAAGATATTTTTCCTGAAAAAGAGGCCAAGAGAGAAGAAAGAGATTTGCCGTCAGTGGAAGATTTGGGGGAGGACGCTTTTGATGACGCACCCGAAGCTAATTGCCAGCCGGTGGCTTCGATAGATTTCTCGTTGCCTTCCGGAGTCGTGTTTGCCGATCAGTGCGAGCAGATGAAAGTTCAAATGGAAAATATAAAAAAGATGCAGGATAACTTTAAGGATATAAAAATTCCGGGCGGCGGGGAAATGCCGGAAATTCCGGAAGGCGTCGGTTTATAAGCCAGAAAATAAAAATCCGCCCAAAAGGCGGATTTTTTTAAAATATGTCATTGCGAGCCCGCCGAAGGCGGATAAACTCCGCGAAGCAATCTAATTAATTATTATTTAGATTGCCACGGTCGCTACGCTCTCTCGCAATGACAAGGAGTATATTTTGCAGAAGCGCAACTTCTGTTTTTCGGCGAAGAAAAGCTAAAGCGGTGGCCCTTGACAGGCTTATAGAAATTGCTTAAACTAGGATTAGCACTCGGACTTGACGACTGCTAAAGGAGTGTATATAATGAAGATTATATAAAGTGTCATCCCGTATTTGATGCGGGATCCAGCAAACTAGATTAATTTATTTACTGGATTTCTGGTCAAACCAGGAATGACAAAAATTTTATGAATCAAAGACAGCAAAAAATTTTGGCGGCGGTGGTGAATGAATATACCAACACGGCTATTCCGGTCGGCTCGAAAATCCTGGGTGAAAAATACGGCCTGCGCATCAGCCCGGCCACGATCCGCAACGATATGAACGATTTGGAAAAAGCGGGTCTTTTATACCAGCCGCACATCAGTTCCGGCCGCATTCCGACGGACAAAGGCTACCGCTATTTTGTGGAGAAAATCATGCCGGAGCAGAAACTCACGCTCGCCCAGCAGAAAAAACTGCAGGTGGAAATTTTAAAATTACGCGCCCAAAAAACCAGGCTTTCCCGCACCACGGCGAAACTCCTGTCTTCGCTTTCCGGCAGTCTGGCCATCAGCGGCGGCAAAGAAGACCTGTCGGATTTCGGAATGCACGAGCTTTTGGAAAATCCGGAATTTAAAAACTCGGATGAATTTTGCAAAATCGCGGATGTTATGGATTATATCGATGAAAATATTGATGTCTTACTTAAAAGCGTCAAAGAAGGCGAAACCCGGATTTTTATCGGGAAGGAAAATCCGCTAAAGCAACTGCCCAATTGTTCCATGCTGGTTTCTCCTTATAAAACCAAATCCGGAGAAAAAGCGGTATTGGCGCTTATCGGTCCCAAGCGGATGAAATACGCCAAGAACAAATCACTGATTGATTATATGAAGAAACTTTTGAGCGGTTCGTCTGTGATAGTAATTGTGGCAGGAGGAATGCAGGCGGTGTTTTAAATAAAATATGAAAAAGAAAAAATAAAATGGAATTAAAAGCAAATAAAAAGAAATTCGAAATTTTTTTGGAAGTTACGAAAGAATTAAATAAATTAGATATTATTCCAATTCTTTTTGGATCAGTGGGTCTCTTTCGTAAAATCGGAGAATTTAAACAAGCGCAAGATGTAGATTTTCTTGTTCCGGCAGAATGGCTGGATAAAAAATGGAAGAAGCTGATTGCTTTAATGGGGAAAATTAATTTTAAATTAGAAAACGAAAAAGAGCATGAATTTATAAGAGAAGAAGAAAGAATTGCCTTTGGAAAAGAAGAAGAATTGAAAGAAATGACAGATATTTCAATTGAAGAACTGGAAATATCTGAATTAACAGGAATAAAATTCAAAGAACTTTCTCCCGAGCAATACTTAAAAGTTTATGAGTTTATGTTAAGAGATAACTATCGGCAAGAAAAACTTATGAAAGATGATAAGGGCAAGATTGATTTAATAAAAAAGTATTTAGAAAAAAACCAGCTAAAGAGAACCAAAGAAGAGGAATATCTGGAAGGTTGGAAGCGCTGTCAGGCGGATTTTGAAAATTATAAAAAAAGGCAGGAAACATTGCAATGGGAGTTGGCCAAATATTCAGGGCTCAACCTGATTATGCAAATTTTGCCGGTCCTGGATAATTTTTACGCTTCCACCGACCATATTCCGGCCGACCAAAAGGAAAATCCCTGGGTGATTGGCATTATGTATATTCAAAAGCAATTGGAAAAAATTCTGGAAGACAACGGAGTCAAGGAAATAGAAGCGAAAACGGGCGATGATTTTGATCCGCGGATCCATGAAGCGGTGCATAACAGCCAGCAGGAAAAAGAGAAGGAAGGCCGGCACAAAATAGCCAAAGTAACGCTCAAAGGATACTGGATGGAAGAAAGAATCATCCGGGCGGCTAGAGTTATAGTGGAGTAGAATTTTAAATTAAATTAAAAAAATTCTCCCTTTAGAAAAGGGAGTCCCGCCCGCTCCGCCAAAGCTTTAGCGAGGCGAGCGAAGCGGGGAGGGATTTGTAAAAACAATGGAATAAAAATCCCCCCAGCCCCCTTTTACAAAGGGGGAAAAAATTATTTTAAAACCTGCCTGCCGTTAGGCGAGGTTACAAAATTAAAAATTAGAAATTAATTAAGTAATCAATAATTTTAAAGCGTGATTCAGCAAATTATTTACTGGATTATTGCTAAAATAAATATATGTCCAAAATACTAGGTATCGATTTGGGGACGACCAATTCCGCGATGGCGATCGTGGAAGGCGGTTCGCCCGGAATTATCGAGAACAAGGAAGGAGCCAGAACCACTCCTTCGATGGTAGCCATTTCCAAAAATGGCGAAAGATTAGTAGGGCTTTTGGCCAAGCGCCAGGCGGTCACCAATCCGGAAAACACCTTGTTTTCCATCAAGCGCCTGATTGGACGCGCTTTTACCGATTCCGAAGTGCAAAGAGACTTAAAATTAATGCCGTATAAAATCGTCAAATCTAATGGCGGAGTAAAAGTCGTGATGAGCGGCAAAGAATATTCGCCGCAAGAAATTTCAGCGATGATTTTGGCCAAGCTCAAAACGGACGCGGAAGAAAAGCTCGGCGAAAAAATCGAAGAAGCGGTGATTACCGTGCCGGCTTATTTCGACGACTCGCAAAGGAAAGCCACTAAAGAAGCGGGTGAAATCGCGGGACTGAAAGTCCGAAGGATTATCAACGAACCGACCGCCGCAGCTCTGGCTTACGGCTTCAATAAAAAGAAAGATGAAAAAATCGCGGTTTACGATTTAGGCGGCGGCACTTTTGATATTTCCATTCTGGAAGTTTCCGCCGACACAGTGGAAGTGAAATCCACCAACGGCGACACGCATTTGGGTGGCGATGACTTCGATCAGATTCTTATTAATTGGATTATCGCGGAATTTAAAAAACAGGAAGGCATCGATTTGAGCAAAGATCCGATGGCGCTCCAAAGAGTCAAGGAAGCGGCGGAAAAAGCCAAAATCGAACTTTCGACAGCCCAGGAAACGGAAATCAACCAGCCGTTTATTACGACCGATGCTAATGGGCCGAAACATTTGGTGATGAAAATCACGCGCGCCAAATTGGAAGAATTAGTGGGCGATCTGGTGGAAAAAACACTGGGTCCGACCAAAAAAGCGCTGGAAGACGCCAAACTGACGGTGAGCAATATTAATGAAATAGTATTAGTGGGCGGAATGACCAGAATGCCTTTAGTCATCCGGACTGTTGAAAAATTCTTCGGCCAAAAAGCCAACATTACCGTTAATCCGGATGAAGTGGTGGCTCTCGGCGCGGCGATTCAGGGAGGCGTTTTGCAGGGGAATGTCAAAGACATCTTGCTTTTGGATGTTACGCCTTTGACACTGGGCATTGAAACTTTGGGCGGCGTCCGCACTCCGCTTATTAATCGCAATACCACGGTGCCGACTTCCAAATCACAAATATTTTCCACCGCGGCTGACAGCCAGCCTTCGGTCGAAATCAATGTTTTGCAGGGCGAACGGGAAATGGCCGCCGATAATAAAACTCTCGGGAGATTTATTCTGGACGGCATTCCGCCCGCGCCGCGCGGCATTCCACAGATTGAAGTGACTTTCGATATCGATGCTAATGGCATTTTAAATGTCAAAGCCAAAGATAGGGCGACTAACAAGGAGCAGTCAATCAGGATTGAAGCTTCAACCGGACTTTCCAAAGACGAAATTGAGAAAATGAAGAAAGACGCGGAATTGCACGCCGAAGAAGATAAGAAAAAGAAGGAAGCGGTGGAAACCAAAAATATGGCTGATACCCTCATTTTCACCACAGAGAAAGCTTTGAAAGAGGCTGGGGATAAGATTACTCCGGACGAGAAAAAGCCCGTGGAAGAGAAAATAGAGGCCTTAAAGAAGGTCAAGGACGGCACCGACGTTGAAGCCATCAAAAAAGCCACCGAAGAGCTCTCACAGGAAGCCCAAAAAATCGGCCAAAAGCTCTACCAAGCGGCGCAAGAAGCCGAAAAAGCTGCCGCCTCCGCTAAAGCAGCGGAAAGTCAGGCAGGCCCCGACTCCGCCAAGGCTTCGTCGGGCGAAGCAGATAAAAAAGAGGCTCCGAAAGAAGCGGAGACGGAAAAGAAAGAGGAAAAGAAGTAACTTTAAAAAAGCTCCGATTTAGTCGGAGCTTTTTTGTGGTAAGATTAAAATAGGACGGATTTGACCAATAGGACAAATATGTCCAATTAGTCCAACTTGTCGGATTCGTCCAATCTGATTTGTCCAATCAAAAAAATGGAAAACCAAAACCAAAATCTCACCTTCACTCACGGCGGTTACCGCCAGTTGGAATCTTTCAAAATGGCGACTCTGGTTTATGATTTTACCATCGAGTTTTGCCAGAAACATATTGATTTCAAAAGTCGCACCAAGGATCAAATGGAACAGGCGGCGCGTTCCGGCCGACAGAACATCGCCGAAGGCAGCAAGGCCGCGGCCACTTCCAAAAAAACGGAAATTAAATTGACCAATGTGGCGCGGGCGAGTTTGGAAGAATTGCTTTTGGATTACGAAGATTTTTTACGGCAGAATAAATTGAAACTTTGGGACAAAAATTCGGTCGAAGTGAAAGAGATTCGCAAGCTCGCCTATGTGAAAAATAAGTCAAATTCGACCTATATGTCGTATGCGTCCAATCAAGAAAGTTTCGCCAACCTGCTCATCTGTCTCATCCATCAGACCAATTATCTCCTCGACCGCCAAATCCAAAAACTCTCGGAAGATTTTCTGAATCAAGGCGGCTTTACGGAAAGACTTTATCAGCAAAGAAGCCAATTTAGGGGAACAAAGTTTTAATCACTAATTATGAAATTGAGACACACGCAGATTAATTTGAAAAAAGTAAGTACTTAAGTATATACTTGAGTAAGTATTAAAATAAACAAGGGAAGTTGTTTAACATAACATCCGCTGAAAGGAGGATAAGAAGATGAAATATTTTATGGGTTTTGCGCGAGTTTTCATTATGGCGACAGATATTGCTCTAGTCGTCGCGGCAGCGTTTATTTTTTACTTCTTTTGGAAAAGTCTTCCGATCAATGTTGCCATATTTTCCAGTGTTGTTTTATTCTTTTTGTTCGCGATAATGTATAAAAGCTGGAAAAAGAGCGGGGGGTTGATCGCGTGGAAATCCCGCAATGCGGGAGATTAATCCCAATGCCGTAAAAAGCCGAATAAAAAGGGTATCATTTCAATTTCCAATGATACCCTTTTAAAATTAGTGTATAATTAACCTGTAATCAATAAACTATAAATTTTATGAACCAACCAAACCAAAGCCAAATTCAAATCAAAGCCACCGATGAAAAATTAAGAGGGGAATATTCCAATATGATGCAAATTATGCACACTAAGGAAGAATTCGTGCTGGATTTCCTCAATATTTTTCCTCCAACTGGAACCTTAAATTCTAGAGTAATTCTCTCTCCTGGACATTTTAAAAGAATGATGAAAGCGATGGAAGAAAACTTAAAAAAATACGAAACGCAGTTTGGCAAAATTTCCGAATCGGAAGCTCCCAAAAACAACATCGGCTTTCAGGTCTGACCGGCTCAAATTACCAACCGCTCTCGACCGCGGCACGGGAAATGTGGTAAAATTCAAATTATGAAAAGAAAAATTTTAGATTATTCTCTGGCTTTCCTGACGCTGCTTTTTTCCGTGTTGTTTTGGCGGGCGGTCGATCAGGCCATGATTAATCCCGCGGCCAGCGTCTGGCTCATGCCGATTATCTGGTTTTCGCTTTTTGCGACTTTATTTTTTTTGGACTTAACCGTCATCAAAGTCAAGTATCTGATTTTTTTTACGGCGCTGGGCTCTTTTTTGGGAGAGCTCTTCTTTTTCCCCATTTTCAATATCATCAGTTTTCTTATAGAGTTTCTGGTAATTTGGCGGGTAAGAGGGGAAATCGCTTACGGCAGCAAAATAAATTTGCGCCGCATCATCCGCTCGGGAGCTTTAATGTTTATTCTGGCCTGGTCTTTTGCCGTGGCCAGCCATTATTATCTGGTTTCGCAGAAAAATGAAATGGCCAATCCGATTTTAAAATTCAAACTGGAAGGGATGGCCGAGTCGATAACTTTCAATGTTCTTTCCAGGGTTAATCCTTCTTTTCAAAAAATCAAGGAAGAAAATTTAACCGTCGATCAGTTTATCGCGGAAAATCAATATCCGTCGGCCATCAAAGCGCCGGAGCCGCTGGAAGAAATGAAACAGGCGCTGATCATGGATGAAAGCCGGAAAAAACTGTCGGAAATCGCCGGAATTTATTTGAGCGGAGAAGAAAAGATAATGGACGTCATTTCTCAAATTATCAATCAAAAAATCGTCGCCATTCTTCCCACTTTGGAAAATAATCAAGGCAATTTTTCGCCTATTTTTTTAGCGGTTGCCGCGGGGTTGTTTTTTTCCTTAGTGGCGCTGGGTTCGGTTTTGCTGTATGTCTGGATCGCCCTAGCTTATATTATTTTTTATTCTTTGCTTAGAATCGGCTTGATCCGGCTGTCTTACATGGCTTTCGAACGGGAGATATTGGACTGAATCTTTTTAGCACTCGAAGCACGAGATTGCTAATTTTTGTTAATGGTGCTATAGTTAAAATCATAATTGTAGAATTATTTCTTTTACGAATTACGAATTGTTTACGAATATACGAATATATTAAAAAATATGGCAAAGAATTATTACGATATCTTAGGTGTGAATAAGGGCGCGAGCGACGATGAGATCAAAAAGGCTTACCGCAAATTGGCGCACCAGTATCATCCGGACAAGTCCGGCGGCAATGAGGCGAAGTTCAAGGAAATCAACGAAGCTTATCAGGTGCTTTCGGACAAAAGCAAAAGAAGCCAATACGACCAATTTGGCCAGACTTTCGAGCAAGCGCGAAATGGAGGCCAGGCCGGCGGCGCCGGATTTTCCGGTTTTGGTGATTTTTCCGCCCAAGGCGGACCAGCCTCGGGCTGGGATTTTAACGATATTTTTTCCCGTTCCGGTTTTTCTAATCAGAGTAGCGGATTCGAAGATATTTTTTCCGATATTTTTGGCGCCGGTTCTAGTCAGAGCGGCCGCCGAAGGCGGAATCAAAGCCAGAATATTCAGGTGGATCTGGAAATAAGTTTCAGGGAAATGGTGGCGGGAGTGGAAAAAGAAATTAAATTGTATAAAGGAGTCGCGTGCCGGCGCTGCGGAGGATCGGGAGGCGATCCGAGATTCGGCCAGGAAACTTGTTCCCAATGCCGGGGAACCGGACAAGTGAAAAAAACCACCCGCAGTTTTTTTGGCGTTTTTTCCCAAGTGAGCGAATGTCCGCGATGCGAAGGATTTGGACGGATTTTTAAGAAAAAATGCTCTCAATGCGGAGGGGACGGACGAATAAAGGAAGAAAGCCGAATCAGAATTCCTGTTCCCGCCGGCATTGAAGACGGGCAAACATTGGTGCTGGAAGGCCAGGGGGAAGCCGGAGAAAAGGGCGCGGCTGCCGGAGATTTATACATTATAGTGCGCGTGGAAAAGGACAAAAAGTTTTCCCGCCAGGGTCAGGATATTTTAAGTTCGGAAAAAATTCCTTTTTCCATAGCAACTCTGGGAGGGAAAGTCGAAGTAGAAACGCTCGCGGAAAAATTAATTTTAAAAATTCCGTCCGGAACCCAGTCGGGAGAAGTTTTTCGTCTTAAAAATTCCGGCATTTATTCTTCCTCAAAACGCGTCCGGGGAAATCAGTTGATTAAAATTATCGTGGAAATTCCCAAACGAGTCAGCCGCCGGCAGGAAGAACTACTGCGCGAATTGGAAGAGGAGGGATTGTAGCAGTTTATTTTTGAAGCGATTTGTATTACAATAAGTTTATAAGAAAATAAAAAACAAAATGAACCTTAGCGCGCTACTTTCAAAAATAGGAATTTCCCAGCAGTTGACTCAAGATGTCTCGCTGATAATCATCATTTTCTTGGCGAGCTTTCTATTTGGCATGCTCATCGGACGGCATCGGATAATGGCGGCGCTCATCAGCACCTATGTTTCTTTTGCCTTAATCAGCGCTGTTCCGGGAACTTTCTGGCTTGGCTACAGCTATCAATTTTTTGCTTTTTTGGGAATCGCGGCTGTTTTGACTTTAGCCAATAAAAGATTTCTGGATGTTTATTTTCCCGGTTCCAGTTTTCTGGGAAAAGTTTATTTCATCAGTTTTTTGGAAATCGTCTTAATCTTAAGCATCGGGCTTTCTTTTTTGCCAACTGAAGAGGCGCTTAATTATGTTTCCGCCACGGCTTACAGCTGTTTGGTTTCAGGCTGGTCGCAGATATTCTGGATGATCGCGCCGCTTATTTTTATGTTTTTCTTCGGCCGCCGGCGCTACAACTAGAAATCATTGACGCCCAAAAGAGAAGTGATATAATGGGCAAAGTCGTTTTTATTTTTAGAAATTATACCAGAAGCGCCTATAGCTCAGCCTGGTAGAGCACCTGCCTTTTAAGCAGAGGGTCCTAGGTTCGAATCCTAGTGGGCGCACCAGTAAGGAATTTGCAAGCGATTTGGGTTCGCCTCGCTTCGCTCGGCGACCAAATTGTAAGGGATTTTGGGCGAAAAAATCAGTTGGCGGTTTTGTAAAATGTGGTTCGAGCCGATGTTTTTAAGAAATGTTGTCATTTCTTTTTTGTTTTCGGTTTCTACTAATTTTACGGCTTGATTTAAGGACTTTACGAACTCACGAGCCGGTTCGAGCCAAGACAATCCTTTTTGCTCAAAGTCGCTAATTTTTTCTTGAAATTCCACTTTCTGTGATAGCAATTCCTGTTTTTTGGCGGCGTATTCTTCTGTAGATAAAACATCGCTCAAAAACACATCAAGCAGTTTTGCTAACCTGGTTTCAACTTGTTTAAGCTGCTCTTTCAGGCTTTCTACTTTTGATTGAGCATGTTGCTTTGCTTGTTTTTGTTCGCTATCTAACGCCGCCAAAATTTTTTCCGTGTCTTGGCTCGACAAAGAAACTTTTTGAAGATAGTTTTTGATTTGCTCAACAAGTGCTTCTTCGCGCAAATAGTGCTTTTCTTGGCACAAACCTTTTTTCTTGGTGCAACGGTAATAATTATGTCCTTTCTGAATTTCGGCAGTAATGCTCGCTCCACAAGAGGCACATTTTAACAAACCAAGAAAAGCAAAATTGTGTTTTCTGACTTCCTGAACTTTCCCACGCTTCGCCATAACCTCCTGGCATTTATCAAAAAGCTTCTTTGAAATTAACGGCTCGTGTTGTCCCTCAAAAATTTCCCCGTGATATTTCATTAGGCCGATGTAGAAAATATTTTGTAGAATCTTTTGGATATTACTGACGGCGATTTCTTTATTTAGGTTTCCATGCAGTTTTTTTTCTTTGCACCAATTTGCGAGAGATTTTAGGGTATATTCTCCAGTAGTGTAAAGCTCAAAAAGTTTTTTCACCTTCGGAGTTTTGCTTTTATCAATATCAATCATTCGTGTTTTTGGATTATTCAAATAGCCCACTGGCGCCCAGCCGGGCCAAACGCCGTTTCTTATTTTCTGCCTCAAACCTCGCTTCACATTCTCTCGCAAATTGTCTACAAAATATTTTGATTGGCCAAAAGCGATATTTAGCATAAATAATCCTTGTGGTGTTGGTTCAAACCAAAAAGTGGGAAATTTTAGGGAACGAATCAAGCCGCGATCTACAAAGTGAATTATCTTGCCACCATCAACAGAATTTCTGGCGAGGCGATCCGGGTGCCATGAAATTATTCCGTCTGCTTTTCCTTTTTCAATCAATGATAACATTTCTGCGAATTTCATTCGCCCGGGTTCTTTGGCAGTTTTTGCTTCCTGAAAGGAAGCGACAATTTCAAGTTTTTCTTTGGCGGCAAACTCTTTTAATTCAACAAGTTGAGCTTCAATACTTAAAATTTGTCTGTCGTCTTTTTCGGTGCTCTTGTGAGCATAAATGATGTATTTCATATTTTTTCCTTTAGTTAGTTAATAATGATTTGAAAAAATTTTCTTTTACCGCCCTTTCAGGGCGACAAAACCGCCAACTGATTTTTTCGCCCAAAATCCCTTACAATTTGGTCGCCGAGCGAAGCGAGGCGAACCCAAATCGCTTGCAAATTCCTTACTGGTGCTGTATTCTTAAAATAGTTCGAACGCATTTCGCCGCCTGCGGCGGCGACTGTCAGCCCCCCAAAAATTAAGCGGCTTCGCCGCGATCTTAAAAACTGCCAAAGAACCTGATAAAAATATCGGCTCGAACCGCATTTTGTAAAAGAAAATTTTTTCATAATATTCATAATTATCTTACAGAATGTCCGGTCAACATTCTGTCATTAAAAAATTAATTTTATTTTTAAGGAAAACCATATGCGCTTACAAAACAAAATTGCGATTATTACTGGCGCTGGCTCTGGTATCGGTCGAGGCATTGCATTGGCTTTTGTTAGAGAAGGAGCCAAAGTAGTGGTGGCTGATTGGTCAGAAGAAGGCGGGAAAGAAACAGTAAAACAAGTTGAAAAAGAAAAAGGGGAAGCTATTTTTGTCAAAACAGATGTCAGTAAAACAGCAGATATTGAACAGATGGTAAAAACTTGTCTGGACAAATTCGGTCAGGTGGATATTTTAGTCAATAATGCTGGTATTCATAGAGCTTACAATCTTCATGAAATGTCTGAAGAAGACTGGGACACAGTTTTAAATGTTAATCTCAAGAGCATTTTCTTGGGTTCTAAAAGAGTAATTCCCGAAATGCTCAAACAAGGTAAAGGCAAAATTATAAGCATAGCCTCAATTGCTGGTTTGGTTGGATTTGCTCAAAGCGGTGCCTATTGCGCCTCGAAAGGCGGAATAATTGCTTTAACTAAAGAAATGGTTTTGGAATATGCTCCGAAAAAAATTAATGTCAATTGCATCGCTCCCGGGGTGATTAAAACCGCGATGACAAAAGATATGATTACTGACCCAGCCACAAAACAATTTTTAGAGAGCTCAACTCCTTATCCTCGATTAGGTGAACTAGAAGACATTGCGATGGCCGCTGTTTATTTAGCGTCTGATGAATCAGATTTTGTCAATGGCGAAGTTTTAGTTGTTGATGGTGGATGGGTAGCTAAGTAGTTTTGTGTTTTGAATTTATACCGTCAATAATAAATCAAAAGAATTTACTGCAATGAGCTATGGTTAGCTCATAGAAAAACTTGAAATTGTCAAAGAGCGCGGCGAAGCCGCTTAATTTTTGGGGGGCTGATAGTCGCCGCCGCAGGCGGCGAAATGCGTTCGAACTATTTTAAGAATACAGCACCATAATTTTAAGTAGAGATTATTAATGATAATACCGGATAAATTACAACTAGGTGATGAAGTTAGAGTTATTGCTCCGGCAAGATCAATGGCTTTAATTAGTGATGAAGCAAAAATAATTGCCAATAAAAGGTTATCGGATTTAGGGTTTAAGGTTACTTTTGGCAAACATATTGAAGAAATGGACGATTTTGCATCTTCCAGTATAGAATCGCGAATTAAGGATTTACACGACGCTTTTGCGGATAAAAACGTAAAGGGGATATTAACTGTAATCGGCGGCTATAATTCCAATCAGTTGCTTAATTCTATTGATTGGGACCTTATTAAAGATAATCCTAAAATATTTTGCGGTTATTCCGATATTACAATTCTTCAAAACGCTATTTATAAAAAAACCGGTCTAGTAATTTATTCGGGCCCGCACTATTCATCTTTTGGGCAAAAAATTTATTTTGATTATACTTTGGATTATTTTAAAAAGGCTTGTATGGACAAAGATGATTATGAAATTTTACCTTCATCTGAATGGAGCGATGATATTTGGTATATGGATCAGGAAAAGAGGAGCTTAATAAAAAATGATGGTTTGTGGGTTGTAAATAACGGGCAAGCTGAAGGAAAAATTTTAGGCGGTAATTTGGGCACACTAAGTTTGCTTTTTGGAACAGAATTTATGCCGGATTTAAGTAATTCTATTTTATTTCTTGAAGATGATGCATATACAAAAGGTGCTGATGTGGTTGAATTTGACAGACATTTTCAATCATTAGTTCAGCAACCTAATTTTAACAAGATTAAGGGGATAGTAATCGGCCGGTTTCAAGTTGTCTCTAAAATGACTAATGATCTTTTAATTAAAATAGTTAAAACTAAAAAAGAATTAAACGATATCCCAGTCGTTGCCAATATGGATTTTGGTCATACCTCACCAATTATAACTTTCCCAATAGGGGGAGAGGCTGTAATGAATGCTGGCGAAAATTCTTCCATATCTATAACAAAACATTAATTAGAGTATTCGCTTGCTAAGGGTTGAATCCTTGGCAAGAATACCATAGGAGCACTTATGAAATTTATTAAATCTGGGCAGGGGACATTAGTAGAAGGCAAGGGTTATAAGAAAGACGTTTTTATTAAGAATGTTGATCTTATTTCAAATAAAGTTTTAGTGCAGATGATAATAATTGATCCGCACGGGATCGCCGGCGATCATTATCATAAAAAGACCACGGAGATTTTTTATTTCCTAGAAGGTAAGGGGATTTTTATTGTGGAAGGTAAAGAACATGAGTGTTTTCCGGGAGATATCCTTATTTGCGAAGCCAATGAAATGCATAGTACGCGGAATGAATCAGATCAAGCGTGAAAATATTTAGCTTTTAAAACCGATAATACCAATTTTGAGGGCGGCGATAGTTATTGAGTAGGTGAAAAATAGAGTAAAAAACTATATAATAAAGAAGTCTTAGTTTTTTAACTTTTTAATTTTTACTTTTTACTTTTAACTTAATTATATGGTGGCTATAGTTTAATGGTAGAACTGCGGGTTGTGGTCCCGCTAGCGAGGGTCCGATTCCCTCTAGCCACCCCAATTTAGATTTAAAAACTTAAGTTTATGAAAAAAATAATAATTGTTGTTGTTATTTTATTAGTTGCGTTACTTTTCGGAGCTAAACTTCTTATAAGGCCGGAAAGTAAAACTTTTACTAGTCGGGACGAAGAAAACATTAGATCATTATTTAACGTTTTATCTGATGTTAAGTTAGAATCTTTTTCTAATTCTCCGCAAACTGATGGTACTTTTGGTAGGGAAGGGCTTAACATTACCGCTATTTTTCAATTTAATGATGCACAATTTGCAGATTATCTAAAAAAGACAGAAGATAAAAGAGCTTGGGAGCCTGTTTCATTTAAGTTTAGATCACCAGAAATTGATAAAAAATTTACAGAAAAATCTTTAGAATGGAATAAAGCGCCCTTAACTTCGAATGCTCTAAAATCAAAAAAAGAACTTATTCTTAAAAATCAAATGGGCAGTGTCACTAACGGTATATATCGCTGTCATTTTTCTCGCTATCGTTATGATGAACTGCCTCATTATTTTAAAAGATATTCATGCGATGAGCCGATCGAAAAAATGAGCGAATCAATTGAATCACCGCAAGATTATGCATGGACAATCGGCGTCCTAGATATTAACAATAAAAAGCTTTACATTGAATATCAGATGTAATCAATAAGAGGTAAGTATGGACGAAAATAATTTATACCCAGCTCAGACAGGTATTAATAATTTTCAAGCAGATGCTGTATTTTCAGATAATAAGATAATAAAGAACATATTAACCATAGGTTTTTTGTTAATTTTCGTTTGGTCAATATATGGATTATATGTTCTTGTCGGTTTGGCTAGTGTACTAGGTAGGTCATCTGGAGATATCTCGTTTATCTTTAAGCTTTCTCCGATTATGTTTTTTCTTATTATGCCGTCTTCTATAGCATCTTTTTACTTTTTTTATATGATATTCAAAATAAGAACGATGAACAAGTCTTCTTGGGTATTGGCTATGTTTTTCCCATTAGTAGTTATTTTTAACATAATTATTACAAGAATTGCTTTAGGTTCTTTTTTATCGAAATTAAATCAAATTGCAGGTCAGGGAGATATTCCTAAAGTTTCACAGTTATCAATTTTAAACATAATAAGTTATTTATTGTTTTTTATAATGTTTATTTTATTAATAGTTAGTCGTAATAAGTTTAATAGCTATGAAGATAAAATATCAGGTACGAAGAAGATATTTTTATATATTTATGGAGTTATTATACTCTTGGTCTGCATAATTTTTATTGGTAATGCTTGGTGGGGTAGTTATGAAAAATCTTTTATCGGTTACTCCAAGATTGAAAGTATATTAGGTAAAAAACCGATTTATTTTAATTACATACCACAAAGTATAGAGCTTACAGGTATTCCAGGCAATAAGGTAGGTAACGAAAAAGCAATTTTAGTATTTAACAACCCAAAAAATGTTACGGACTTGGAAAAGCTTTTAATAGTTAACGAATCTACTATAAAGCCGGATCTAAAAGATTCCAGATTAGTAAACAAAAAAGGCAATAGTTACTATATTTTTAAAAGTGAGAGTAAAGAGCGAACAATACTGATTTTCGAAAAAAATGGCGTTTGGGTATCAATGGCTACTATTAAAAAATCATATATAACAGATAATGAATTATTTAAGATAGCAGAATCAGCTAGATAATAATGTTACAAAAAAAATTAACTAAAGGGAAAGATTGATGAGCAAGACTAATACAAAAGTAGAATATTTTCGATCTTGCGTTGAATGCCATAAAGAAATAGACGCAGAATCCGAATTTTGTCCTTTTTGTGGTGCTGTATTAATGAGATCAAGTGGTAAAGATATCAGCATTAAGACAAAAGATAAAGGCAACGAAAAGCCAGTAAAAATGACAGTTTGGTTAATGGTTGGTGGATTGCTAATGTTAGCTTTTATTATCCGTGTATATTTATTCCTTGTTTTGCCACTATGGTTTTTGGGTCAGAGGAAATATCTAAATAAACTACATTCAAAACAGAAAATATCTACATATCCATTTGTTGGGGCATATTTAATTTTTATCTTGGTTGAATTTATTGCACACTATTTAGTTATTAAATATTCGGATTACGGAACTTCTCTTTTAGTATTAATTTCCGGATTATTATTTATCCATTCAATATTTATTTATCAATCTTTAAAAATTAAAAATGTTCTAGTAGAACATTTTAAAGATTATCAAAAAAAGGGTGTTAAAATATCCAATTTATGGACCATTTTATTCGGCTTTCTATATCTTCAATTAGAAGTTAATAAGTTATTTTATGACGAGTAATTATGTCACAAGAAAAACTAATAAAAGGGAAAGATTATATAGGTGTTGGTTCGGGGGCAATGATTTTTAATTCCGAAGGCAGAGTATTTATCGCTAAGAGAGGGTCAAAGGCTAGAAACGAAAGAGGTAAGTGGGATTTTCCAGGCGGAGGCGTTAGATTTGGCGAGAAATGTGCAGATGCCGTAAAAAGAGAAATCAAAGAAGAACACGATTTTGAAATAGAAGTTATCGAGCTATTAGAAGTCGTTAATCATATTTTAAAAGAGGAGGGACAGCACTGGGTTTCTCCTTCTTTTGTTGCAAAATACGTTTCTGGTGAACCTAAAATTATAGAGCCTGAAAAATGTGAAGAAATAAAATGGGTTGAATTAAAAGAAATCCAAGTTGATACTTTATCTTCCGCAAGCCGTTCTAATTTTGAAAAATATATTGAAAAATATGGCTACCTATCACCATAAACCGATAAACCATTAAGCTAAAAATTATGTCATTAATAAATATCGAAATTAAAGCAAAATCAAACAATCAAGACCTTGTTCGTGAGATTTTAAAGTCCAATAACGCGGATTTTAAGGGTACTGATCATCAAATAGATACTTATTTTAAAGTATCTAACGGCAGACTTAAACTGAGGAAAGGAAATATTGAAAATCAGCTTATTTTTTATGATAGAGAAAACAAACAAGACCCTAAAAAGTCTGATATAGCTTTATTTAAAACAGAGTCGAACATTTCTTTAAAGGAAGTGTTAATAAAATCTTTGGGCGTTTTAGTGGTTGTGGACAAGCAAAGAGAAATTTATTTTATTGATAA
>Ga0210051_1000260_pt1 | contig 45711 bp, 33 predicted proteins | sample CryGey092014_all_FD_185464 | JGI IMG/M metagenome (GOLD analysis project Ga0210051, IMG submission 185464) | Groundwater microbial communities from aquifer - Crystal Geyser CG23_combo_of_CG06-09_8/20/14_all (SPAdes) (version 2) | ecosystem: Environmental > Aquatic > Deep subsurface > Groundwater...
GCCAAAGAGACCGAAAAAGACTTTCCATGCGCTTCCCGGGGCGGAGTGTGTCTGAAAACGCACCCGAGAGGCACTTCAGCAACGGACGCGGTCCCCAAACTGCGCAAATTTGACAACGCGAGCATGTCACCCACGATGGACCCACGCGAAAGACAGAAAATGAGGTTAACTATCCAGTCTACAGCCAAACGCGCTTATTTTAGGCCTAGGTTCTCCCTTCGGTATTCATTGCGAGATCTTTCCGAAACAACACAGGCACGGAGACAGTTGCACAGGAGAAGCTACATTTCACGCCCGGGAGCTGCCTTGGGGCGTTGCCCTCACGCTATATTGCTCCAGTTCTTTGGACCGAAAAGCTGCACTACGTAAGGCCGCGCGCCTTGTCTATCGCACGATGACCCAGTCCAGTCTCGCGCCTTCCGGGGCAGCCGTTCCCATTTGCACGGTAAACCCTTTATCCGACTTGGCAGAGACACAACAGTTCGTCATCCACGATGGTGTGACGGACACCGCGTAGTTGGCGTCGGCTTCCGGTTGCGAGAAGACGACGGTCACCGCGGTAAGTCCGGCGGCAACGGGCACATTGATCCCGCGCAGGTTGTTGGCTTTCGTGCCTGTTGCGGAAATCCCCGTGGTTCGCTTCAACCCCTTGTCGGTCAGGTTGATGTCTCCGCCGGTGAAGAGGAAGTCGCCGGTTGAGGGAGGAACCTGCAGGCTGTTAAGGTTGCCGGGCCCCTTCGCCCAATGAATCGGCTGGGCGCGACCATTTGGCTGGTTAAAGAGAATTGCCGAGTTGGTGACGTCACCATTGAAGGTGATGCCTCGGTCGCACAGAGATCCGATATTGATGGCGGTGCTCCATGGTGGCTTCCTGTCTTTGCGTGTCTTCAACTGGTCAACCGACTGGATAATGCCGTCGAGGCTGATCGCCGTGGGCACCTGGACGCGACCGAGTTGCTGAACCTCGATGGTGGCGTTGTCCATTGTGGATGGCATCTGGTCGAACTGACGGATGCGGATCGGACGAGGTTGCCACGGATCGGGCCCGGGTGGCTGCTCAATGGCATCGCCTGCCTCAAAATCGAGCTTCGTTCCCCGGTCGCCGCCGGGAGTGACCTTGATCTTTCGTGGAGCGTCTTTGCCGACCCATCCGCCGGTGGGGATCGTGTCCGCCCACCCCTGGCTGATATCGTAAACCCACGCGCCCGGCGCAATGGCATACGGCAACGGGCGCTCGTGACCGTCGGAGGTGTAGTTGTCATCGACGAACAGCTTCGGCGCGCCCGCTGCCACTGCCGACCAGCGGACCCGGAGGATCTTGATGATCTTCACGCCGTCCGGGTCTTCCTTGAAATCCATGATCTGATACCAGCGGTAGATGGGACGCCCAGCCAACTGGGCATAGCCGCCGACGCTGGACGGGTCGCTGGCCTGGATGATCTCGGTGGGATCGGTGATGGCGAAGTACCTCCCCACCACGTCCGGCGTCCAACCGCAGTCAGGCGAGCCGAGAATCAACCCGCCCTGATAGTTGAAGACGTTGGCCACTCCGCCGATGCGTCCGGGGTTGCTGCGCCCCTTGTAGGTTCCTCCGGGAGCAACGATCGTCACAGTGCCGTCGGTGATCCACTTCTTCGGATTCATGTTGATGAGCGGACGGGAATCGCTGAGCGTGTGAGGATTCGTGATTCCCGGGGCGTAGGTGATTTCGTCCTTTTCCCAGTCCACCGCTTCCACCGTCGAGTGAAAGCCGTTGATCTCCCCAATGGTCTCTGCGTTCAGCACCACGCCTCCCTCATCCCCGAACCCGCAGAACACATCGCTCATGTACTTCAACTGTCCACTGATGACAAAACTATCTCCAACCGCGTAGTGGTGCCGGGTGACTTGTAGCTCCATGGACTGGTTGTCGCAGTTGGAGTAGCCCTCGATCTGCATCCCGTTGACGACGTGTTTGTTGTAGATGATGCAACCCGCAGGGTGGTCGTGCTTGAAGTCGGCGGTGAGGTAGTTGCACCGCCGCTCCTTATCCCACGCAATGGACTTCACGACGATCCGGTCATAAGGCTCCGTGTAGTGCATGGGCTTCCCGGTGACCGTCAGGTATTGCCCCACCCAAATCCCCCGGATGCTGTCCGCGTAGCACTTCACATCCGTCCCGGCCTTCACCGGATCGGTGAGCGTCAACATGTAGCTCGATGCGCCACTGATCATGTAGTTCTGAATCGCCTGGTTTGAGTAGACGCCGCAATGCGGCAGACTCGTCTGTCCCAAATTCAGCTTTCGCTCCAGGCGATTGCCAGCCCACACGCCGGTCTGGTGCTTGCCGATGGAGGGCAGCAGCGTTTTGGTGTAACCGCCGCGGTAATCAATGATCGTTACCGTCGGTTCATCAATCTTCTTCTGGACGACGTTCTCCACCTTCAACGCTGCCGAAGCGTTCGGGGGAATTTCAAGAATCCCCCCGCCCGCTTTCACCAGCTCCTCGATCCCCTTCTGCAACGCCACCGCAGCCGTGTCCGGCTTCGAGATGTCACCATACTCGTCGAGGGAATGGCGGGCGGGTTCGGCACTGAGATGGCGCGAAGAGCAGGACAGGGCGAGAGTGAACACAAGCACGTAGACTGTGAGGTCTTTCATAGCGGAGTACCACCCCTTCCTTCTGATTTTGATCGACGACTCGTTAAGCCCGATGAATTCTTCCATTAACCGATTCCTCTGTCACGAGATATCCATACGTCTCTCCGTGGAATCCCAGCCGTGGGTCTGCAGCGAGGACGGGGAGAACCTTCTGGCAGGTTTCTCGTTCGTCTGCCAGAAGTTCCAGCATTCGCTGGTTCAGGAAGTCGCGTTGTGGTGCGGCCGTGGTTGCAGACGACCAGTCGCAACGGCAAAGGCCGGGAGCCGTTCGCTGTTGCTGGACGCGTCACGGACTGATTCCATGTTGTGGGCGATGATTGGGAGTAACGGACCTTCCGTTCATCCACAGCTCGTACTCGCTCAGGTCAAGGTCGTCGTTCCAGGAAACGCCGTAGCCGCCCGAATCCACCTGGACTGCGCGGAAGAATGCGAGCGTCTTCAACAACTGAAACTGCGGACGGATAAGGAGTGGGGCACAGTCATACAGCTTCTCCATCCCATTCTCAAAGACAACCAACAGCTCAGTGGGTTCACGGACTGCGACAGAAGTAACTCTGGGGATATGTTCCACGGACCATTCACTCCAATCCCGGAAGTTGATGGAATTCCTGCCGGTTCCACATCTCCTGTAATTCGCTATGGAATTGAGATGCCCATTCCTTGATCAGTCTCTGGGCTCTTGTCGGGAGATCACCCTCCAGCATTTCGGCGGTCGCGATGGAGAACACGCCGTTGAATTCGCCATAGACTGCGTGGAAGTGCGGGACGCCGTGTTCCCTCTGGCTGAAGTACATCTTGATGACGATCCCGTAAAACCTTGCGACGACGGGTATAGGTTGCGCCTCCTTCTCGCTGCTGTCAACGCGGCCACGGCCCGCGGTTACTGCCTGCCCAATTCTATCTGGCTACAGGTTGCCGGTCAACAGCCGCAAGTGCCGGGGCGATGAGTGGGGGCAGCCGTCATCCTTTCCCGAGTTCACTCATTGTCTGCTCAATCCCATCGAGCTGGCTCCGGACCAATTCATCAGTTACGAGATATCCATACGCCTCTCCGTGGAATCCCAGCCGCGGGTCGGCAGCGAGGAGAGGGAGAACCTTCTCGCAGGTTTCTCGTTCGTCTTCCAAAAGTTCAAGCATTCGTTGTCTTAGCGGCTCGCGCTTGGCCGTGTCGATAGCGGCGTGCCATTGGTCTCGCGTCACGATGAACTCCGTGATGTTGGCGGCGCAGCGGAACTGGAGAGCACACATCTCGGCCACGCCGACTTCTTTGACCAACTCCGTCCGATCTTCACCCTGTGCCAACTCAATGGCAGTTCGCAGCGCATCAAGACCTTTGACCCAACCATCATACAGCGCGCGGAACGACTTGATGACCTGTTCCGGTCCGAAGGGCGGCGTCCACCGCGAGAGGTCATCCCCCTCGATATCAACATCCGGCAGCCAGGAGCGAGGGAACTCCTTTCCCTTCTGCTCCAAGAACAGGGGCAGCACGGGACCGCGGTTCACCGGACCGTAGTATTGCACCGGAATGCTTCCCGGGAAGTCCTGCATGGCGTCGGACAGCAACTTCCATCCTGCGGCCACGCGCGGCGCTGCGGCGCGGCCAAAATGCCGTGTGGCCAATTGCGTGAGCGCCTCGTCCACGCTCTGAGGCGCATCGTCCCAACCCATGATGCCCGCCAGTTCCGTGGTCAGCGAGGGCATGTTGCCGAAGTTCCAGCAGTTCATCAACCCTCGAACGCCGTTGTCCTTGAGGGACTGGAACTTGCGGACAACGTTGGCGAGGACCGGAAGGTAGGGAACAGTGGCGTCTTCGTGAGTTGCGCCAATCTGGATCTTGGCGAAAACTTTTCGGCCCCGTCGATGCGCAAATTCCGCTAACCCCTTAAAGCGATCCGACGGCCCGATGATCTTGAGGCTGTATTCGTCGTTGAGATAGTCGAAGCCGGCAGAGCGGGTCATGATCCCGCGCTCGAAGTCGCCCATGATGATGACATCTTCCGGCAGCCGCTGGAGAATGCCCTCCTGAGGATCGGGTTCGTAGAGCGACCAGCTCCAGTTCCATGCAATCACTTCTGCCGAGTCACTTTGTGTGCGAATCCCGTCGCGAATCAGCGTAACCACTTCGCCCACCACTTCCTGCGCAGACCGTTCAGCGCATCGAGGGCAGAGCCTTCCTTCCGCGATGTATTCGTTGAGCGAAGTGCTCCCGTGGGTTGGGATGTGACAGTAACAATGGCTGGGGAACTCCGAGGCCGTAATCAGTATCACCCCTCCCAGGTCGGGCGCCTGCCGGAACAGATAGGCCATGCCGTCGTGCAGGAAGGACTTAACCTCGGGAGTGGATGTGCAGAGGCAGTAGCGGTCTCCCCACGCCACGTGCGATCCCTTGCACTGTGGGTATCGTTCCCAGAAATCGCTGCTACCGGGGAGTCCGAGCGGCTCGTTGAAGTAGAGGTAAACCGCGAGTCCGTGCCTGGCGGCGCGTTCCGTCAATCCACGAAGAGCGCTGAGAATTTGGCCGGAGGTCCGACCGAACTCCGGGAAAGCGTCGCAGCGAGAGAACTGGCATAACGCGCCTCGTATCCAGATAGCGTTGAAGCCGTGATGCACCAGTCTGCGCAGAATGCTATCCGGGTAGAAGCCATCGGGACCGGCGTCGTCGTGCTGCCAGCCGCGGTAGTCTGTCGGCCGCGTGCGATCGTCGTCGGCCAACGGTACTTCCCTGAGTCCCGTCAACTCCTCCACGAGGAACGGGGACATGCAGGAGCGATGGATGCGTCGCTCAAACAGCGGCGACCGTTCCACTTCGCCCACCGGCAGGAACGGGGCGCGGCGCGTGCGTATGACGTCTTCGATGAAGATGATTCCGCGCAACACGCCAACAGGTGACGCGCCGGTTACGGTGATCCCGGTTGAGGTGACGGCAACACGGTGCGTTTCGGGGTTCCCTTCGCCTGTCGCAGGATCAACTTCCAGTCGGATAGCCGGGCCACTGCCCGCTGCGCCAACCGGTACACCCATGCCGGCGCTCAAGAAATCCCGCAGGTCCTCCAACGCGAACAACACAAACGGGTCCGCCGACGCCGCAACAATGCGCCAGGAATCGTCGATGGCTACTTCGCCACCATTCAGCTTCGCACTTGGGTCTCTCAGGTCGCGGTTGTGAACCGGGCCTGCCAGAGACGGGTAGAATGGGAATGCATCAGCCAGCTTCACTGTGTTGGCCTCCAGGGGATGGGGTAGACTGTATTGTGGGGCGAGAGCGATCAGTCACCGCGACTATTCCTCGAACACAACCATCGCGTACCCGTTGATCACCGGAACGGTGGTCTGGGTGTAGCCATTCACCGTCTCGAACGGCAACTCATCCTCCGTGGGCGCGAGGTAGACACGTTGGGGTGTCTTTCCATCCACTCGCAGCGAGAGGGGAACGTCCCGCAGCTCGATGGGCTCCTCGATCATCTCCGCTCTGGCGCCGCGACGTTCGGGCACGTAGGCGAGGATATGCACCATTCTGCGCCCCGGCTGTTCGGTCACCATGGCACGAGCGAACGAGGGCAGCGAGTCCGCTTTGACCAGCGGGTCGGGCATCATCTTGTCGATGAGATTAGCAACCAGTTGCCGCATCGGCACCGGTGCGTCGTTGAAATAGGAAGTGAATACCGGGTGACTGATGTGAGCAACGTGTCCTGAAAGGGTCACAGCAGGTTTGCCGGTTCCCTTGTCAGGGGGATTGTAGACGAAGCCGTGCTCTCCATCCCAATGACGGTTGTAATAGGGCGCAACAATCTCGGCGAGGGTCCGCGTTCCTTCGCGGGCTGCCATCTGTATGCCTCGTTCGTAGAGAGTCACCGGCATGTCGGGGTTCCCCTCCGCCACTTCCGGGCCGAAGAGGATGTACGCGGGATCGTGCGGGGATTCGCCTTCGAGTTTCACACCCCATTCATCCAGCACAAAACCGTTCTTCTCCGGATCTGCGCCGGACCAAGCGCTGGAAACAATCGCGCCGCCATTCCGGAGATGCCTGCGCACCTTGGCGGCTTTCTCGGCATCCAGCAGAATCTCATCCGGGAGCACCAACAGTTTGTAATCATCCCACGAACGTTTGGGGGAAAGGACATCGAACTGGCACTTCAACTCACACAGCATCCGCGTCGCGCCTTTAACGATTACCTCGCCTCGGCAATACTCCTCCGGGTGAACGTAATCGAACCCAGGCTCAGGCGCAACCACACCAATATCGGTAACAGGCTTGGCCCCGTCAATCCACGGCTCCAGCTTCTGAAGCCGCGAATAGATGCGCTCGATGAGGTCGAACACCGCGTGGTTGATGTCGCCGCGGGGATGGAAGTGGTCGCCGATGGTTGTCCGCATCCCAAGAGCGATTCCGTGCAGGCAGTCATTCTCCAGGCTGGCTTCGGTACGAATCCCGCCGAAATCTCCCCATGACTTGTGAAAGCGTCCGGTCATGTTCAGGACCGGCTTGCCGAGCGTGCGGATATACCGGCCCCACGTTGGCAGCGAGTCATAACCCCATCCGCCGGTTGGCAGACACTCATACTCGAGGTAGGTCCCGATGTCCTGCTGGTACTCGTGGCACACGCCATTAAAGTAGAGCAGTGCTTGCGGGTTGATCGCGCGCGCCGCGTCAGCAATCCGTTGCGCCATCCGCACGCGGGAGAGGTTGGCAAATTCAGCCAGTTGATATTGATCCTCCCAATCCACGTCGCGCTCCTTCATCTCCTTCATGCACTCGATCCCGATGCACGGAGGCTGGTGCATGCAGTCGAGAAAAAGACCGGCGATGGGATACCCGGAAACCAGCTCCTTCACCATCTCGACGACATGGTCGCCATACCCCGTGTTGTAGCACATCGAGCGGAAGAAGTGATTCAGGCGATCCGGCTTGTAGGTGTAGCCCTCTGTAGTCAGCACCGTCCACTCCCGATGTCGCAGAGCTTCTTCATGGCTGAGACCGACGTTGATATACGCGGTCAGGGCGATCCCTTTCCGCTGACACGCTGCCGCCAGGTCCCCGAACATGTCGCCTTTCATGGAAGGATGGCGAATGCCCACCTTCGTGTCGTAATAGGCCACGCCGAGGTTGCACCGCGCATGGAAGACGACATAGTCGACCCCACAGTCCTTCATCCTGTCGGTGAAAGCATCGGCGTCGAAGCCGTGCCCAACATCAGGGCAGGCCGGCATTGTGTGAACATCGTAGAACAGACACCATTTGGGGTTGTGCACTTGGGTTCCTTTCTGAAAACAGAATCGCAGGGGCCAGGCATGCTCTCAGCTCAACGAGATCAATCCCTTGCGGAAATCAACCGTTATTATCTTCCCGCGAAGGAAGTCAAGACCGAGGAGTCCATCAACACCTGCGCTTGGGGGTAGAGTGTGGGCGAGCACCGGGAATGGTCTCCATTCCTGCCCCAACGCCTTGAGCGCCATTGTTTCTATGCGAGCTGCGAACTCGACTCCGCTGCCGGTGGTTATCTGAGAGCGATCGGGGACAATTGCAGGATCATATCCGACGGCAACCAGCATCGCTACGCCAATCACCGTGGCGGTCGCTCCCGTGTCGAGAGCCAATCGCAGGACCGCGCTGCCCGCCGGGCCGGTCAGTTCGGCCGGGACAATCACGAGTCCCTGGTGCGGGTTAAAACGGAAGCTCATAGCACAATCGCCGTGTCCTCTGGAATTGTGCCGGTGTAAAGCGTCGCAAATCTTCGAGGCCGCAGCGCAACCGCGGTGCGGTAGACTTCATCTCGGTCCTTGCTGTGGCACAGAACCCTGCCGCCTCGCACTTCCAGCGACTCGCTAATATCGGGATCACCAATCAAAACCCATTCGGACAGGAACTGGTTCACCATCTCCGCGGTAGTCATTGCCTGGTCCATGCTTTCTTCCTCCCGACCATTGCCCTAATCCGAACCATAACCCAATATGGTGTAATATGCAAGATTCGGCTGGCGCACATCCGCGCGGCCGATCTGTGCGATCACCGGGACACTCGACCGTAGTCGAAGAGCGTACTGTTCGAAGGGTATCTGGAAGCTGCGGTCTCCGATGGGTTTATCCAGACGGAAGCACTGAACGCGCCGCGCGGGCACACTCACCCTCAGACCGGTCTCCGGTTCACGGTCGGAGAAGAAAACGTCAATCTCAATCTCCGCTTCCGCGTCGCCGGTGTTCAACACGATCAGTGATTCGTGCCCCTCCAGCGGAAGACCGGGTTCTCCTGCCGGCGGTAAATCCCCATCCGGGAAGATCCAAACTCTCTTGCCATCACCACGATCCATCCTCAATCCTCCATTCTCTATTCTCGCTTGTCCATTTCCGCTACTTCCACGTCTCCGCCAGGTCGCTCGCCGTCGTAAAGCTCGCGCCGCGCGCCTTCAGTTCGTCGGTCAGAATCGCGAGTTGCTCCAGCGCGTAGTCGCCGCAGTTCTTCACCAGAAAGTAGAAGGGCACAACCTTTCCTTCGCCGTAGGTGTAACTCTTCGGCATGTCAATAAACTCCCAGGGGTGGAAGTAAAAACAGAGCACGGCGGGGAGCGCTTTGCCGTGAACGAGTTCGATGAAGTTGTCGATATGTTTCATCAGCTTCTTCGCGCTGGCGGTGCGGAAGAGCGGCCACTGGTCGCGGTCGCGCCCATAAGGGTCGGCGCTGTTAATCGTCATGTCCGCGAAGTTGGGGATCTCCACAACTCTGGAATTGCCCACCTGGGTCCAGTCCTTGCGGGACGGGTGATAGGGAACCAGTCGCTCCTGGTAGCAGTAGAGTGGATAGGATGCGTCCGAGACGTACCCCAACTTCTCCAACGCGTTCACGACTGCCGTGCTCCCCCAGAGACGCGGGCAGCGGAAGGAGACGGGTTGTTCGCCAAGACTCGCGGTCACCCAATCCGTCGCCAGCTTGAGCCGCGCGGGCACTTCCTGTGGCAACAGCGGCTTCACTCCCGGGATCTCGAAGACGGGATCGCCTACCGTCTCATGGTAGAGCGAATGACACCCGACTTCGTGTCCGGCTTTCGCGATGGACTGCACCACCTTTGGGTGCAGCTTCGCCGCCTCGCCGGTGAAGAAGAACGTCGCCGTTGCCTTCTTCTGCCTCAGCAGCTTCAGCAGCTTCGGCGTTCCGTTCTTCAACCCTTCGTAATAGGGAGACCAACTGCCACAGTCGGTCTCCATGTCGAAACCATAGACAACGGTAATCTCGGTCATTGGTCATATCCCCCCTTGTTACGTGTTTCGCGCCCCAGTCAAAAGCTCCTGCGGCAGGACTCGCATCGCGTTGGGTGATCTTGGGCATCAGCCCCATGCTGCGGCTCAGGCAGTCCTCCACCCGGTGCAGGAGGTTCCCGGACAATTCCCCGATCACCTTTTGCACCATCGAAGAAGGAACGGTCATCACAAACTCGCCACGCACGATGGACGTCACCTTGAGACCTGTCATGGCGAAATCAGGATCGCAGGACTCGATCTTGAGCTCGTTGGGCATGGTCTGCGCAACATGTTGCGATGTGATGGCGACGAGTATCAGATCATCGGGAAACCGCCGAGGTACTGCGTGGTCGGACATGACGACTGCCGGCCGGACTTTCTTTTTGTGTAGCCCGGACGCGGTCACGAATGGGGAATCTACCAACACCACTTGCCCACGCCTATACGTCATCGTTGTAGATGTCCTCGACAGGGTCACCCCATATCTTGTTCAACGCGGCTTGCTGCATTCGGAGATCCGCGTCGGTCGCGCTGGAACACCCTGTTGGGAAGGACATCAGCTTCAGCACCAGCACCGAATCGTGATCCGTCAACAACTCGAACTTCATTCCTGGTCCCAAGTGCAACTTGCGATATGTTTCCTCAGGAAGCGCCAAATGACCATCTGAAGCGACTTCAGCGTATTGTGCGCTCATCGTCGCTTACCCCCTATCTGCGTGCCAGTAGCACATATTCACAACTCCAGCACCTCAAGCCGCGCCTTCGACAGCATCTCTATACCGCTCTTCGTCACGCGCACGCCGTCTTCCCACCGAAGGCCGTATTGGCCCCCATAAAGGAACGTGTCCACCTGATACGTCATGTTCTCCTCCAGCGGGAACTCGGATGTAGACTCCATCCAGGGCGGCTCGACTTCCATGAGGCCGATGGCGTGGCACGGGCCGTAGAGCAAGTAGTCCCCGTAGCCCTTCCCCTTCACGAACTCCTCGAACTTGAGCACGACTTCCTTGGCTGGCACACCAGCTTTCATCAGGTCCATCGTGACGTAGTGCGCCTCGAGACCCACCTCCACCAGCTCTCGCATCTTCTTCGGCATCTTCCCGAAGCACACCGGACGACCGACGCTCGAAGAGTAGCCGCCCACCAGCGCGCCGATGTTGAGCTGGATCATCTCGCCTTTCTTCAGCACCTTCGGTGCAGGGCGACCGATGGCGTGCGTCGTGTGGATGCCGGAAAGCACGTAGGTCGGATGTCCCTCATACTCCGCGCCGTTGGCATACATGGCTCCCTGTGCGATACCGACAACCTGCTGCTCAGTCATGCCAGGCTTCATCTCTTGGAGCACTTTCTCGGTCGCAATCTCGCTGATGCGAAACGCTTCCCGCATCAGAGTCAGTTCGTTTTTGCTCTTGATGGCCCGCATGCTGACGAGAAGATCGTCGGCGCGCACGACTTCCGCCGCCCTCGCTGCCTCCTTGAGGGCCAGGTACACCGTCGCGGGCATGACGGCCATTCCCGCAATGCCGATGCGTTTGATCCTTGCTCTACCGACCAGCGCGGCGAAGACCTGCTCGAATGAGGACAACGGGACGCCGGGGTAGTCCGGTTCCGCTGATTCGCGATATTGCAGAACTTGGTGGATCGTCGGGATCTTGCTCCGCGTCTGCGCGAAAGTCAAGCTCTCCGGCCCGATCAGCAGGATGGGGTCGCCTTTCTGGGCCAACGCCACACCGCCTGTCTCGAACAGCGGCCAGTAGTCGGACAGGTAGCGGACGTTGGCGGGATCCGCCTCGTCCCCGTGGGTGATGAGAACGTCGAGCTTGCGCTCCTTCATCTTCGCTTGGAGCGTTCGCCATCGTTGCTCAAACTCAGTTTGTGGGATTGCTTTTGGTCTTGCCATCAAAGGGCCTCCTTGCTGAAAATAAAATAGGTTGAGATCGCTCTTGTGTCCACGCCAAAGGTCCGTTCACTCGTGGCGGGGGCATTATTGCACTTTCATCTGACGGGCGCAAGTCATTTCGCACATTCAAACGAACCGGACACAAAGTGGGATGGGAGGAGCAACAGGAAGAGAGTTGGCTGGGGAGGAAGGATTCGAACCTTCAATTACCTGATCCAGAGTCAGGAGCCTTGCCAATTTGGCCACTCCCCAACGACATCGGCATTTTAGCACACGCAAACAAAACGGGCAACAAAAAGGCGGAGACGGCAACCGGTCTCCGCCTGAGGCGGGTGTCTGGAAAATGAGTGAGTGTCCCTACTTGATTTCGGTGACTCGCGGCGTAACGAAGATCACGAGTTCAGTCTCGTTCCTCTGATAGCTTGTGCTCTGGAACAACTCGCCGAGGATCGGGATCTTGCTCAGGACGGGCAGCGCCTGCTTGTTTTTGATCGACTCGTTCTTAATCAGTCCCGCAATTACCAATGTCTCGGCGTGCTTGACGATGACTTCCGTCTGCGAGTTGCGGGTATCAAAACCGGGAACAAGGCTGGTCCCGATCAACACAGCGTTTGCATAGTTGGGCTGACTGACTTCGGTCCGGATCACCAGGTTCACGTTGTCGGTATTGAGCACGGTTGGCTTGACGTTCATCAGGATGCCGAATTCCTTGAATTCGACGGATTCAGTGAGTGCGCCTCCTGCCGTTCCGGAGGTGCCGTAGCTTGTTGAAGGCAGGGGCACTTCTCCGCCAACCTTGAAGTCTAACTCCTTACCACTCACTACCGTGGCACTGGGAGCAGATAGAATTTTAGCCTGATTATTGGTCTGCAAGGCTCGGAGGGTAACCGCAAGGTTGCCGAGATTTGTGCTGTCAAACCCGGGAATGCCCTCCCCGAAAGTTGTACTGGCATCGAGGGTGAGATAGCTGGTCCCCAATCCCGGCGCAAATCCAAGCTCACGCAGCCGGTTGACCTGCATCTCCACGATCATCAGCTCAACCCGCACCTGATGCAGCTTGGGAACCTCCAGTTGGGATTCCACGTTCTCAGCGAAGGACTTGGCAAGTTGAAGAGCGCGCTCCGCATCTTGCGCCGTCGGAACGGTTCCCGTGAGAATCAGCAACTCTTCGGAGGCCTGTACCCTGACGCCATCGATCCCGATGGCTGCCTCAATCTGCTTTGCTTTGGCCGCGGCGGAAGCCAACTTCTCTTCAGGGGTAACAATCAGGTTGTCGATCGTCTTCCCGGACTGTGCCGCGATGGTGGCCGCTCTGTCTTTTGCCGCAGCGTTGGGGGCTTCCCCCTCGAGGATAATCCGGTCGCGCACTTCCTTCGCACGAATCGTTGATACGCTGATCATTTCCAGTATTTCAGCCAGCGAAGGAGGCACTGGAGGTGGCGCCAGCTCAACCTCAATCAGGTTAACCACCTGGGCCGTATAGAGACTGGCGATCCTTTCTGCCTGCTGTTTCGCTGTGTCTGATTTCACGGTTCCCTGAAGGAGGATCGAGTCACCCACCGCTCGAACCTGAACTCCGGGAACGTCGATGGCCTCTCGAACCTGCTTGGAAATATCGGGGCGCTCATCTTTCACAACGGGCTCCCTGACAGTCAAAAGGTCGACAATCTTCTGCCCGTACAGGCCGGCGATGGCTTTCGCCTGAGCAGCTTCGTCATTTGAATCGGCTTCTCCGTCGAGAATGACCGCGTCCCCAATCAACCGCACCCTGACTTTGGGAAGCCCGATGGCCCTCTCGATTTCTTCGGAAGAAGTGCCCAGACGATCTACCACCTGGACCTCGTAGGTGCGGATGCCGCCAGCGTCCAACAACACGAGGTTCGTTGTGCCCTGACTCTTTCCGTTCACCAGAACGGAACGAGTGGAGAGAACAACAACATCCGCCACCGTGGGATCCGCAATGGCTACGCTCTTAACGCCCTTGGTCAGCAGCGTGGCGAACATCCCTATCTGCACGGTGATGCGACGCGGGTACATTTTGGAGGCGCTTGCCTGGGACGCAGAGGCATTACTGGTCTGATAGGGAACCGCGGCCAGCCGGCTGGCCTCCTGTAAGGCCTTGATGGTCTGCTGTTTGCTGTACGGCTCGTATGAGATGTCGGCATCCGTCCGCGTAATCGTCTGTCCCCGGCGCGCGATGTCTTCGCTTGAGACCACAATCAGGTGACTCTTGTCTGCCTGCATGGGAGTAGTCCGCGGGTGTGCGAGCGACTCGCGTGCGCGTGCTGAACAATTCTGCCACTTGTCTGCGGCGGTGGTCTCAAACAGGTGTGCAGCGAGGTCACCGGTCATCAGCTCGGGAAATGGCCGCAGCACCGCCGTCATTTGCGGATACGAGCCAAAGCAAACCGATACAATTCTATCTGGAGTTTGTGATTTCACGTTGGCGTAGAAACGCTCCGTCGACTGGTGCCGGATATGCGAGGTGTCGGAGGGCATCAAAGACGAGCGGTGCGAGGCGGTTGCCGTTGTCGTCGGAGTTGCGGATGGCCTGGGCTCGTGTCCCTTTTGCCCCGTCGAACTTGTGGGGAGAGACAGCTTCCCTTCGATCAAATCCACCCGCATGGGCAGAGGACGTTCCGGAACCACGCGGGTCGTTGAGGGTATGCGCGTGGCGTCATTGGCCGCCGCGGTGAGAACGCGGGCAGTCGCTGCGCGAAGAGTCTCGGCAAAGAGCGTTTCAGGCGTTGCTCGCGATAGTGATAGCGGAACCGAATCCGCGAATGCAGTAGAGGAAAGAACGACGCAAGAGGCACCCAACAGCGCCCTCCATCCATGCTTGAAGTTCATCAACCTCCACACCTCCTATGGTTGCTGCGATCTTTTCAATGTTGTGTACTGCGTGCATTGTCGGTATTGGAGCCAATTGGACTCGACGCAGTCCTTGTTCAGTTGCTACCAACGCCCCGTCTCGCGCGCAAGAGATAGCGGTGCTTAACCATGACACACGGTGACAATCAGTAACCGTAAGTATAACGAACGAGACCTCAAAGTCAAGCGAAGAACCGAAATTTCTTCCTTTTTTCTTCCTTGACTTCCGCCACTTCCTCGCCGGTCAGGAGACGGGCCAACTGGTGGACATCGGTCGAGATTTCCGCTGTTGGGTTGCTGAGGATAAAGGGCACTCCGACATTGATGGAATTCGGCGCCAGTTTGCTGTCGTTCGCGATGATTGCGGCGATCTGTGCCTGGAGACTCTTTCGCACGTCATCTTCCTGGATCATGTCCTTCCGGTCTGCCCGGTTGAGGATCACCTTGACACGGGTGCGTATCCCCTCAGGGATGCTGTCGAGGAACGTTCGTGTGTTTCGCAAGACCAGCAGGTCCCAGGAAGACGTAAGCACGAGAATCTGGTCGGCGACATTGAGCGTGTTGATGTCTTCCGGGTGCAGAAGCAGGGGCAGATCCACGATAATGTAGTCATAGGACTCACGCAGAATCTGAACCACGCGATTGATATATTCGGACTTGAGCATCTCCAGAGAGTGCCCCGAGAACTGAAGGGATGCAGTGAGAAAGGCGACCCCGCTCTTGTGAGTGACCATGCAGCTTTCCAGCATCTGGGCGTCGATCTCCTCGTTTGCGGTGATCAGATCGAGGATGCCACACCGGGGGGCGAGGTTCATCAGCACCGCCGCGTCTCCGGATTCAAGCCCGATGATGATGACCTTCTTGCCGGTTTCTGCCAGTGCGATGCCGAGATTGACGGCGATGGTTGTTTTTCCAACGCCGCCTTTGCCGCTGGTCACTGCCACGACGGCGCACGTATTCTCCTTCACAACCACTCCCATCCGGGCAGCCTGCTTCTGTCGCTGGATTTCAGCGACGTCCACGATGGCGCGCATCACGGTGGGCGAGTCAACCGGCTTGATGAGGTACTCCTCCGCTCCGGAGAGCATGGCGCGTCGCAGGTAGTCGGGTTGTTCGTTCCCGGAAATAATGATGACGGAGGTATCCGGGCGTTGGATGTAGATGGTCTTGGCGCACTGGAAAGCATCCACTGCCTGTGAGTCGGCATCCAGCACCAGGATGTGGGGTTGGTACTCAGCAACACCTGCCAGGATATGATCCTGCACATAAGACACGTCGGCCCGCTCGATGGTCCTGCCATCAGGCAGTGCTCCCGTTACCTCAAAATCTTCAGTTTCCGGGGCGCGAGCCACCAATACTCTGTAGATATCTGCCATCTGTCGTTAACCCTTGGTGGTCCCTCCGAGACTTCCGGGGGACGTTTGTGGTTCCGCGCATCCCAACGCATTCATAAACGTGCTGGTGATATGTGGATCGAGAAGTACTCCCGACTCCGACTGGAGTCTGCGGATAGCGCCATGAACCACGGAAAGCGGCCGCCGATAGGACCGCGGCTGAATGAGCGCACAGAAGCGGTGCGCTACCGCCAGGATGCGGGCCCCCACGGGGATGGCCTCCCCGGTCAGCCCATCCGGAGTGCCGCTCCCATCATAGTATTCGCAATGGTGTCGAACGATGACGGCCACTGTCCCGAATTCCCCCACCTGGTCAATTATCTCAGCGCCCCGCACCGGATAGGTGCGGATTGTCTGCATCTCCGACGCAGTGAGAGGAGGGGGCTTGTAAAGCACTTCGTCGGAGATGGACAACCGGCCAATGTCATGGCAGAGGGCGGCAATTTCGATGGTTTCCGTTTCCCTGTCTGGCAGAATCATCTGTCGAGCGATGAGCCCACTGTAGTACGCTACCGCTCTCGAATGCCCTCTTGCGTACGGGTTCCGAGAATCAATGGCGTCCGCGAATGCCTCGATCATCTGGCGGTAGGACAGGCAGACTTTTTCGAAAGTCTGAGCGTTCTCGATGAAAGACAGCGCCTGTTTGGAGATCGACCCCAACGACTCCACGGAGGTAGGGTGGACGATGAAGTCAGAGGTGTCCAGCCTGCCAACACAGATGATCGCTATCGTCGTTTCCTGCCGAACAAGTGGAAAGCAGAGTGCAATATTCGCCCGTTCCCATCGCTCCCCCCAACCATGCAACACGTTCTCCAGTCCCTTAATCGCGTCACGTTCCGGCGATCCAGGAGGCAATTGGGATAACACAACCGGTTCCTCCCAGTGGAGCAGGGGTGCAAGAGACGCTTCGTCAATCCGGAGGGAGCTGCTCGGCATGCGGAGTCCGGCGCAAGCCCGGATTGTGAAGCCACCATCGCCCGTATCGAGGTCTCGTGCCAGCAGAAATCCGTGTTCCATGCCCGCGAGCGTCACAAAATTGTGGAGAATGCCCCGCGACAAGTCACCGAGTTCCAGCACCGGGATGAACTGCTCACACCACTGTTGAAGGATGCCGACCTCTGCCATAGACAACAGCCCCAACCCTCCGCGCATCTTGCAGACGCGCAAACATAAAAGAATCCTGAAGGATCCCGACAGGGAGGGATTATACGTGCCAGAATCAGCCACGTCAAGGCGCGCCCCTGTTCGGCAAACCCGCCGACGGACGCAGCGGGGTGGACGGTTGCCTGAGCGTGTGGTAACATTCCGCTTGCGCGGACTCCATTATCAGGCACCCACAGCATCAGAACGCGGCAGCGCGGACCCAATGAACGATGAACCAGTCACAGCAGAATCTTCGCAACTTCTCCATTATCGCCCACATCGATCACGGCAAATCGACCCTTGCCGATCGAATGATGGAGATGACTCACGCCGTCTCCGGCAGAGAGATGAAGGAGCAGTTGCTGGACAGCATGGACCTCGAACGAGAGCGCGGCATCACCATCAAAGCCAGCGCGGTTCGGCTGGAGTACGACGCGCAGGATGGGCGGACCTACATCCTCAACCTGATCGATACGCCCGGGCACGTCGATTTCACTTACGAAGTCTCTCGCAGCCTCGCCGCGTGCGAGGGGGCGTTGCTGGTGATCGATGCGGCGCAGGGAGTCGAAGCGCAGACCGTCGCCAATGTGTACCTTGCGGTGGATCATGGATTGGAGATCATTCCGGTCCTGAACAAGATCGACCTGCCGGCTGCGGACCCTGAACGCGTGCTGACCGAGGTGGAAGACCTCGTTGGCATTAACGCATTGGAGGCCCTCTGCTGCAGCGCCAAGGACGGCACCGGGGTCAGCGAGATTCTGGAAGCGATTGTGGAACGCGTGCCAGCCCCGATTGGCGATCCCGCCGCGCCTCTGCGCGCGCTGATCTTCGACTCCTCTTTCGATGCCTATCGCGGGGTGGTGACCTACGTGCGCGTGCGGGAAGGCGCCATCGAGCCGGGCATGAAGATACGGCTGATGTCGAACAAGCGTATCTTCGAGGTGAATGAAGTCGGCGTCTTCACGCCGAGCATGACTGCAACGCAGCGACTGAGCGCCGGTGACGTGGGCTACGTCATCGCAGGAATTAAGGATGTCCACGACATGCGCATCGGGGACACCGTCACCGACACCGCGCGGCCATCGTCCGTACCGCTGGCTCCCTACCGGGAACCGAAGCCGATGGTGTTTTGCGGACTGTACCCGACGGAAGGGGCGGACTTCTCGGAACTGCGGGATGCGTTGGAGAAGCTGCGCTTAAACGACGCGTCTCTCACCTTCGAGCCGGAAAGTTCCGTCGCGCTGGGTTTTGGCTTTCGCTGCGGATTCCTTGGTCTGCTGCACATGGACATCGTGCAGGAACGGCTGGAACGAGAGTATGAGGTTAACCTGATCGCTACTGCGCCCAGTGTGATCTATCGCATTACCCGAACCGACGGAACCGTGATCGAGATCGACAACCCAACGAAGCTTCCACCGCAGAATCAGATCGAGAAGATCGAGGAACCCGTGGTGAACGCGACCATCCTCATGCCCGATAGCTTCGTCGGCCCGTGTATGGAGCTGTGCGAATCACGGCGGGGAGTCTACAAGCGAATGGACTACACCCATACCCAACGCGTGAGCCTGGCATACCAGTTGCCTTTGAGCGAAATTCTGCTGGACTTCTTCGACCAGTTGAAGTCCCGCTCAAAGGGGTACGCGTCTCTCGACTACGAACTCGCCGGTTTTCACGCATCGAAGCTCGTTCGCGTGGACATGCTGGTCAACGGAGATGCTGTGGACGCCCTCTCGTTCATCTGTCCGCGAGAAATGGCCCACAAGCGCGGGAAGGATATCGCTGTCAAGATGAAGGAGATTCTACCCCGACAGATGTTCCAGATCCGCATTCAGGCGGCCATCGGCACGAAGATCGTCGCCAGCGAGAGCATCAGCGCCCGTCGCAAAGACGTTACCGCCAAGTGCTACGGCGGCGACATTACCCGCAAGCGCAAACTGCTGGAGAAACAAAAAGAGGGAAAGAAACGCATGAAAGTGGTCGGCAATGTGGAAATCCCGCAGGAAGCATTTATGAGTGTGCTGAAGGTGAGCGACTGAGGAGGAACAGGAGTGGCGCAACAGGAAGTCATTGCGCATTGCGGCCAGCCGGTGATCTATCTGACCGATGAAGATCGGGGGATCAAAGTGGGTGTCGCGCCGGAATCGGGGGCCGAGATGTCCAGTCTCCAATATCGCTGGAACGACCAGTGGCTGGAGTTGATACACCGCGCCAACCTGTTTGTCCCAACGGACGAGACATGGCGCGGCCGGTCTCCCTGGATATTCCCCGCCGCAGGGCGCAACTACGCGCCGCAACAACTGGAGCGGGTGAAGGCCAGCGGCGTTGATGAACGTATGGGGACCTACCAATACGGCGGAAAGACCTACGAAATCCCCTGTCACGGGTTCGTCATGAATCGGGTCTGGGAAGTGGCGCCCGTAGCGGACGATGTGACGCGAACTCTGAGTTCGACGCTCACCTGTGTGACGCGCAGCGACGAGGCGACGCGCCAGTACTATCCCTTCGGCTACGAGTTGTCAGCGGAATACTCCCTGTGGGAGCGTGGGGTGTCCGCTCGTCTCACAGTGTGCGCTGATGCTGCAAATGACGGCGATATGTTCTTCAGTCTCGGAAACCACACCACGGTGATCGCGCCCTTCACCAGCGCAGGGGATGCAGGTTCCTGCCGGGTGCGCACTCCAGCGACGCTCAACCTCCAGATATCCAGGCAAAGCCTCTTCTCCGGCGAGTCGATTCCCGTCGATTTTCGTAACGGGGTTCGTTTGCGCGACTATCCGGGGCTGGGTAACTTCGTGCTGGGGAGTTTCCCGGAGGGAGAATGCTACGTAGACTTCATCGATCCCGCCTCCTTTGGTCTGCGAGTCAGCCAGCAGGAAGTTGTGCAGCCTGGCGCGTCTCCTCGAACGTCACCGGATGATTGCTACTTCGTTTTCTACAGTCCCTTCGATCCGCAGAAGGACCAACCGTCCACGTACTTCTGCCTGGAGCCGTGGTACGGCGGCCCCAACTCTTTCAATGACCAGCGAGGGTTGGTGTTCCTGGAGCCGGGAGAAGCATTTGTGTGGGAGATGACGATTGGCGTCAGTGATGTGTAAGCAATGGGGATATGGAGATGGTGGGGATAGGGGGATGCTCACCCACTGTCAGTCCGACAAGAGTCTCACCTTCCCGCGTACCGATTCGGTGCCTTAATTGGACATGCTGTAACCTGGACTTTATCCATGTGAAAGCTGGCTAAACATGCCACCGAGCGGCACTTTGGCAAGCTTGCCGGCCGGGAGGCTGGATTCTTCAATATCGTTATTGCGGACCGACATGCAGAAAAGGACTCCCGATGTTTCAACGTCGGGTAGCTCAAACAGGTGGCTACATGGCTGGCGTAGGAGATTTCTCAGACACCAGACGATTCATCGTCGGGTAGCTCACACAAAGTGGCTATGAAGGCGCAGTGTGGCATCGCTGTTTGCAGCTGGCGAGAGAGACTTCTTTGTGTCAGGAACCCCACGTTGAAACGTGGGGTGTGAGAGCAAGAAAGAAGCGGGAGCGTTCCTGTAGCCAGTTGTGTCAGCTACCCGATTTTGAAAAATCGGGTGTGGCGAAATGGATAAAGTCCAGGTAACTACTCAGGTACAACCTTTTGACAGGATTTACAGGATACACAGGATGAGGGCGAACTCTGCGAGTTCGAGGCGAACTCTGCGAGTTCGAGGCGACCAATCAAGGGCCTTGCCACAGTTCGGCATGGGTCTTACACCCACGACGGTCCGTATGAATCGGCTTGGTGAAGGCCGCGCCAAGGCCGATGTGGACTCATACAGTCCGAGCGCAACCGTCGCGGCGTCGATGCTTCCAGGACTACATGCTTCGCGAAGGCGGCAGACGCACGGCGTCCGTGCGCCGCTCCAGTCCTGACAATCCTGTAAATCCTGTCTAAGTACGTGAGTAGTAACGACATGCTCAAGTAATTATCCCCATAGTCTCCTCCGTCCCCCTGGCCTACACGGCTTCTCCTGATGGCGACGCCTACCACGCCGTCCAGCCGCCGTCGACGACCAGATTGTGGCCGGTGATGTAACTCCCCGCGCCGCTCGCGAGAAGGAGTAGAGCGCCTTTCAGCTCTTCCGGCTCTCCCATCCGTGACATGGGGGAATGCGACTCGAGACGGCGAACGAATTCCGCTTTCTCTTGTCGAATCAGCGTCGAGGGAAACGGCCCGGGGGAGAGGCAGTTGACCCGAACGTTGTCCCGCGCCCAGTAGACCGCCAGATGACGTGTCAGGTGGACGACGGCGCCCTTCAGCGCGTGGTAGTTGGCCGGACTGCACACATCCAGACCCGCATAGGCATCCGGGTAGCTGCCGACGATGCCGTACATGCTCCCGATATTGATGATGGAACCCCCACCCACAGCCTTCATGTATCCGTGCGCATGTTTGCTGGCGACGAAGTAGGAGGTGACGCCTACCTGGAAACTGGCCTGGAAATCATCCGCTGTGGTTTCGCTGATGGGTTGGCTGGCGCCGCGGTAGCCGTTGTTGACGAGGATGTCGATCCTACCGGTTTGCTCCACAGTCGCGTCGATTGCTCTCTGGATGCCTTCCGCATCACTCAAGTCCAGCTCCATGGCGAGATGGTCCCCGTCAAGCCGATCCGCCAGCTCCTGACACCTCGAGACATCGCGGGAAGCAATCACGACTCGAGCGCCAGCGTCGGACAACGCCTCGCAGAAGGCAGTTCCGAGGAAACCGGCCCCTCCGGTCACAAATGCTACCTTGCCGTGCAGGTCAAACAACTCTTGAGATGACATGCATTCCTCTCCTTGCTTCTCCAACCGCGTATTGGCGGCGAAGGCATACGTTCGATGGTTTCGCGGAAATCTGTGTTTGGGTTCTCGGGACATTGTGTTTCAAGGACTGGCGCCCTGCAAACGCCCGAGTACGGCCCTTGCATCGGCGTAGCCGGGGTAGAGCCTAATGGCCGCATCGAGTTCCTTCAGTGCTTCCGCCCGCTGGCCGAGCTTGTCGAGAGAACAGGCGAGGAGGTAATGGGCCTCGGGCAGGTTCGGCATAATCCATAGTGGCGTTTCTCTTGAAGAGAGCTCTACACTAAAGCCGTCATCTTCCCAGAACTCTTCCCTCAAGCCAAAGACTTGAATCTCCTCCTGCCGTTCTTGCAGCTTGATCGACTGTCGGAGGTTCTCCAGTGCCTCCTCCGTTCTGCCCAGATGGAACTGCGCTTCGCCCAGCATTGCCATGTTCTCAGGACATGCCAGTGGCGAGTCACAACGTCCGCGAACCAGTGCTTGCACTTCCTCATACCTCCCGATCCAACCTAAGAGGCACCCCAGTCCATTGAGCACGAAGCAGTTATCGGGAAGCAGGCCGGTAAGCTGCCTTAGCTCCGCCTCCGCGGCCGCGGCATCTCCCGCGGCGAAACTCAGCCAGCCGCGCACGCGTCGCGCCTCGATGTACCCCCACAGGCAGGTTTGGAACGTGGGGTTCGCATCCGGGTCTTCCTGCAAAGCGGAATCCTTCTCCAGCAACTCCACGTACTGGTTAGCCACTTGCACCGCTCCTGTCGCCGCCTCTCGCTCCTTGTCCTTCCAGCCCGCGGTCTTGCAGAGGCAGGCGATGTAGAACAATCGGTCCAAGTCGCGGTCAAGCCGATCGACGAGATCATCCGCCCCCGGCTCGCCGGTTGTCTTGGTCTCCTCCAACACCTTCAATGCCTGCTCATGTTTGCCCAGTAGCAACTGCACCGCCGACAGAGTAAGCCGATCCTGGAACTGCTCCAAAGGGGTCTTGAGCAGGGCCTGTTCGGCTTCTTCCGGTTGCCCAATCAGCACCAGGTACCGGGCCAGCAGGTTGACGCAACGCAATTCCTGCATGTGCGCAACGGCTGTCTCCTGGTCTCCTTTCTCGTGGCAAAGTCTGGCGATGGCGGCGTGTAAGACGGGGTTCTGTTTCACCCCCTTGTGATACCACTCGATCGCCTCATCGGTTTTCCCTGACAGCCGCAGTGCCCGCCCCAGCGCGCAGACGGCAACCGAGCCCTTGGGGTTCAAGCTCGCCGCCTCCCGCAGAGCGCGCGTGGCGGTGGGATAGTCCTTCGCGTTGAGCGCCTTCACGCCGGCTCGGAGCGTTTTCTGGAATCGTGCGCTGACCCCTGGGGGTGGCGGGGGCGGGGGCGGTCCTGAACCGGACGGCGAACGCGATGGGTTCAACGCAATCCAGCACCTGCGATGGTCTGGACTCCAGGTAATCTTCGGTGGCGTTGAGGACAACAGAGAAAGCGCTTCAAAGGGAAGCATTGTCCGGTCACGGTAGATGAACGGCGCCACGCCCAAACGGATGGGCTTCCCGTTGAGTTGCGCTTCACGACTGCCCGGTGTCAGAACAAGCGTTCGCTTGCTGGTGCGTATCTCGACGGACTTTTCCTTCTGCTGTTGTTGCCAGTTGAGCTGCCACCGGAACTGCCCGACGAATGGGATGTACAAGCGGCCATCTTTCAGGCGGGGGCGCACGGGATCGAAACATCGCTGGCTGTTAATGAAGACGATTGGCTGAAGTCCCTCCCGGTGCATAGCCCCCAAAGAAAAGCCCTGCCGGGTTGGGTCCACGCGCACCCTCACCACCTGCTCGTCGCCTTGTCGGGCGCGCTGGAATGCCCGCGGGTTCGCTTGGACAAGATAGCCCTCCGGGAGGCGAACTTCCACCTCCACTGGCCCAAAGCCTCCCCAGAATCCCACAGCATTCACCGGCTCGACGATGCCCCACACGGTGGCACTGTAGCGCGCATAGTCCGAAAGCAAGGTGGTTTGCCACTTGGTGACAAGCCTGCTGCGCTGGCCGGGTTGGAGCAGCACTTCCGTGCGCAGCAGCAAGGTGTTCGGAAGCTCGCCTTCGTGGGGTCTCTGCGGTAGCCACCCGCCCGTTACGGGGTCAGCAATACGCTCAGTCCCAACCCATGCTTGTCGGATTCTATCGCGAGGATCGACCCACCCGGGGGATATCTCCCGGGTCAGAATCCTGAGCGATTTCCTGTCAAGGTAGGAGCGATGAGCCCCACTCCACCGGTTGATCAGTATGTCGGCGAATTGCTGACTCTTTCCCAACGTCCGGGTCAGGTAATGCGTGATTCTTTGCCTCAGGTTCGCGCGCTCCTGCTCGAGCCTGGATGAGTTCCTGAGCTGCCACCATCTCTCGAAGTCTTTCTTCAGAGGCGGATGCTGCTTCACCCAGCGATCGATCATCTGATACGGTTCTGCGCAAAGCTTCTGCACCAATGCCGACTCTGGAACGATGCGGAAGGAGAGCGCCTTCCCATCGAGAGACACCGGAGTCTCCTCGGCCTTATGCACGCCCAGCGGGAAGGCCAGCAACAGCCGTACCGGGCGCTTCGCCACGTTGACGATGGAGTAGGTCACCGTTTCCTCTCCCCGCAAGGGATAGTCTTCCGGTCTCCCATAATCATACCCGCGAAAGGTGTTGGCTTCGTCCGGCAGTTTGAGATGAATGGCCACGGCGACGCGTTCGACTTTCACCGCCTTGCACGGCGCGGGCAGCAGCAGGTCGGGATTCCCCCTCCATTCATAAGCGGGGCCGCCGAGAGAGTAGACGGGGGAGATTGCAGCAGGAAGAACAACGGTACAGACAATAACACGGAAGAGCCTCTTCATCGACTTGACCTCCAGTCATACGAGCAAGACGTCAGGTATCACTGAACGGCAGGCAGCGATGCCCGGCCAAACGCGACTCGATTAGCGCGGGGCCATGGTGACCCCCGCAATGTCAGCAAAGCGGCGTTACTTTGCGAAATCTGGCAGTTGCCAGAGACAGGCTGCGAGAAGCTCGATGACGGTACCGCGCTTCATTCACTCCGCCGGTTTCTCTGCGTCCGGTTTGGGTTCCGGCTCGGGTGCAGGCTTTGACTCGGTGCTCGTTTCGGGCTTGACTGATTTGGGACCCTCCACCTTTTCCTTTTTCGCTTCTTTGCGGATGAGAACCGCCTCAACGCCCTCCGCTTCCATGGAGTCGTCATCGATATAAATGGTCGCCTTCCGGCAACGCAGCTTCTCTCCCTTTTCGTTGATCACTTCGACATCCTCTTCGAGGATAATCTGCTCTTCCTCTTCCAGGTAGGTCGCCTTCTTCGCGGCGCCCTTTTTATCTTCCTGCGTAAATTTCAGATTGCCCGTGGCGACGGCCTTCCCGTCGCTGTACAGGTACTCAATCTGGTCACACGTCATCGTGGTTTTCTTCTTCTTGTACCGGTCCCTCAAGGACCCATCCCGTTTACCCTCGTCCCCCTTCTTGGCTTTGCCCTGGGAAGTCAACTTGACATTGCCCGTGATTAGAGCTTTCTTCTCGCCAAAGAACGAATGTATCTTGTTGCCGGTGATCGTGGTGTCGGGGTCTTTGAACGTAAGATTGCCCGTGGCAACAGCGGAATCGGTCTCTTCTTCGTACTCCACTCGATCGGCGGTCATCTCAAACTTCTCACCCGACTGGGTAACGACGACGTTCCCGGTAAAAGTGGTGATACCCGTCTTGTTGTTGTAACGCGCCTTTTCGGCTTTGATGGCGATCTCGCGAACCTTGTCCTTAGCCGTTGTTGGATCCTGCTGTGATTCGCTTCTCCAAACGGTCGCTGCCATCGCGAGCCCCGCGATCACCAACCAGAGGGATTGTCGTTTGATTGTCATCACAAGTCCTTTGTTCTTCGGATTCAAGACTTCATGTGTGGACGGAGCGGTTCCCCGCCGACCCCTAAAGGGAGAAAGGCATTTTCAGCTTGCCGATGCGCGCCTTGCAGAACACGCTGCCCGTCAAATCGACGATCTCCGTCGTAAGGTTCGCGGAGAGGCGATTGGCGCGCATGAATCCGCCCATCCCAAACGTCATTCGCACCTCGCGCGGGCAGGTCAGCCGCGCCGTGTCCGGCTCGAAACTCACGAACACGGTCTTGAAGAACAGCCTCTTGACGCGCGCCTCAACGGCCTTGGGGCATGTAATTCTGCGCTTCCCAGAATCCCACAGAACACGGGAAGTGGTCAATATCAGTCCGTGAATCGTGTTGAGCCGCACATTCCCAATGATCTCAAGGTTCCTGCTCTGCGAGTTGAACCGGAGGCGGCTTGCTGACAGGTTCAGGACCTCTTTGCCCGCACGGAAATAAGCCGCCTTCTGCAGGTCGTCGACTTCGATGAGGGTTTTGTCCTTACTGACAGCGATCTTCTTCGCGGTCAGTTCCCACTGTTTCTTGCCGTTGGAGCGGATAATGAGTCCATTGACCCCCGCAATTTCAAGCCCAAGGTCCGAGGGGATGTCCGCCGGGGATAAGGGTGACAGCGACTTCGCTGCTTCGGGCGGTTCGCGCTGTTGCCAAACCCAGAGAGTGACTCCGACCATCGCAAGCAGGAGGACGGTGATACCGATTTGTCTTGATAGACCCTTCATTTCAGAACCTCGACGGATAACCGGTTCGTCGGGGATGTGTATCCCCGACGGCACTTGCTCGGGAGATGTCTCCTCGAGTCAGGACAAATGTCCCCCGAAAAGTTCCGCTGGGGATACATATACTCGTTACGGGTGAGGGGGAAAGGTGGATTGTTCATCCGTAACGAGTATATCCCCAGCGAACGACTCTTGTTCACCTGCGTCTTCGACCGATGCTCTTTGCCTTTGGAGACAGCACCGCCGCGCTGCGCGTGAGTGTGAAGTCGACACCGGAAACAGCCTGTCCGCCGGGCGGTATCGTGACAGTTCTCTCTTCCGACTGGTACCCCGCATGTGATGCGCGCACGGTGTACTCTGACGGAGGAACGAAGAGCTTGTATACCCCGGTCTGATTCGTTGTGGCGCTGTCCTGCGTCGTCCCGGAGGATTTTTCTATTGCCACCACCGCCACGCCGCTGGCGTCCGGTGTGTCCGACAGAGTCACCGCTCCGGTCAGATTGTACGGACTGCCGGGCGGGTCGACACCGGATCGATACAGCACGATGTTCAACGGCGTTGGTGGACTCTCGATGCTCGCGCCAAACTCCACGGAGATGTATCCGGTGGCAGACGCCCTCACCGTCTGACTCCCCACCGGCACGTCGCTGATTGTGAATGCGCCACTGGCTCCGGTGGTGGCCGATTTGTCCGCGATGGCGACCAACGCGCCCACGATGCCATTGCCGGTTTCTCCATCCTGTACCGTGCCGGAGACACTAACGTGGGCGCTGGACGGGACCATGCGGATCGTTCCCACATCAACGACCGGTCCCTCCGAGCTGTCCACGACGTCCACGTTGCCGGTAAAGGCAAGGAAGCCGTTCTTCTCTATCCGCGCGGGTCGCAGGCCGGGAAACAGCCCGGTAATCTGGAAGGTACCATCGCTGGCCGTGCGACCGAGTCGCGTGTCCACTTCCTCCTCCCCGATAGCAACCAAAGCATCAGCGATGGGCGTTGTATCCGCCGCGCTCACCACCTTACCGGTTACCGTGCCGGAGTTAGGGTTCGGGTCGAGCGGCACATCGTGCGTGATGGACTCTCCCGTCAGAAAGGATAGCTCATCCACGACCGCGTCGAACTGGTTTCTCGAGACGGACAGGTAAGCTGTGACTGTGGTCGTTTGACGCGTTCGGTTCCGAGTTGTTACCAGTACCTTGTCAAAGGTGTAGGAGCCGTCCGCCGCAGTAGTCGTGACATTGCCGCCGAAAACCACTCGCGCGCCGGAAACGCTTGCGCTGGTGTCGGATCGAGTGACCATCCCTGTCAGTGTGACCTGTGTCTCCGTAGGCACTTCAGCGCCCTTGAACCCGGTCAAGCCTCCGCAACCGGACAGCAGGAACAGTCCCACGCCCAGCAGGAGTGTTAGGCCGCTGCCTACGCTGTTGCCGGTATTGCTTCGAGCACGGGTATCAGGCATTTGGCTATCGCTCCAAGCTCAAAGAGTTCGCTCCAGATGAAACATCCGCACAACTCGGTGTGTTCGTTTCGCTTCGTCCACCGCTGTCAGTCGCACCACGTAAACTCCTCCCGCGGCGCGCTGCCCGCGCGCGTCCCGCAGGTCCCACTGCATGGCGTAGTCGCCGGCGGCGGAAATCTGTTTGGCTTTCAGGCGACGCAGTCGCTGTCCCCGCGCGTTGTAGATTTCGGCATCCACGTCTACCGGGCCGGACGACTTGAAAGTCAGCAGCAGGCGTCCGGGGATTCGGCGGACATCAACCCTTGAAATTTTGGCTAACGGCCGCGGACCGCCAAACACCGCGATCTGAAACCGACGCGTCGAGTTGTTGCCGGTGCGGAACCGACAGAAACCAACCTTCTGCATGTCCAGCACCGATTGCGCATCCACGTCGGCCAGGCGAAATCTCATCGGGCGCGGCGCTTTGCGGAGATCGTCCCAGGTGAGCGTGACCTCCGTGTCGCCGAGGTTGGTCGTCACCTCGAAATCCCACTGCTTCTTTCCCGTGAACGGCGCGCGCAAATCGACGGCCAACGGCATGTCGCCCTGCGCGGAACGCGAGGGGAAGTACAACGACACATACGGGCCAAATTCCGGCGGCTGCACGATGTCGTGAACGTTGTCCAGACCATCGGTGGCGAGAGGCGTGACACCCAGGTAGTTGTCCAGGTCCTTGGCGACAGACGTGGATGCGGAGATACGGAAGCTCCAGTCGTTGCGTCGCATCTGCTTCTGATCCAGACCCACGGTGCCGGGAAGGATGAGCGATGAGGGATGGGGGATGAGTGATCCCGATCTTCGCTTTGGCGACCCCGCCGACCGCGTTCCATCCCTTGAGCCCTGAATCCCTGAAACCTGAAACCCGAAACCCGAAACCTTGCTGCTGACCACCATCCCTTGCGTCGGGAAGATGAGGTCAATGCCGTTCACGCTGGTGACGCGCATCCAGTAGCCGTTCCAGCCGGATAGCGAAGTGGTCAGGCGATAGCCTTCCGACTGAACGAAGCCGAAGACGCCGCCGCTCACCAGACCAGCGGCCTGCGCCGCGCCGAAGCTCTGAATAGCTCCTCCGGGAACCTGCACGAACAGGTTTGCAATATCGAAGGTGGCGTCCACCGGCGCGCCGATCTGGTTGAAGCCGGAGGGCAAATGAATGCGGAAGTCCTCGTCGGTACTGATAGGCTCTGCCTGCACGGACACGTTGACATCATTCTCGAGCTTCACCCAGGAACCAACGCCGGGGCCGAGTGGGGTGATGATGTTCGGGTACAACTCGTACTTGTTCTCCCCCGCCATGTCCGGCCGCCACTTGGCCATGAGGAAGCGATTGGCAGGGACGCCGAAGACAGAGGCCTCGTCACCGAGCAGCGGTCGACCGGGCAGCGCGACCATCTGGTAGCCGGTGGATCCCTTCTGGTAGAGATGGGAGAGGGACGTGATGGTAACAGGAGAATGGAGGAGAAGCTGATAGTATCCCCAACCCGTGTTTCTACTCACCGTTACCGACTGTCCGGTATCCGAGGCGTTGTACGTGAACTCCAGTCGCTGCAATGCGTTCATGGCGATGTCCGGGGCATAGGCAAACACACTGCGTGTCGTCTGGGCAGTTGCGGGGACCGAACGCACTGCGTGAGCGACATCCAAACTCCCGCTTGCGCTTCCTGTGACGCCCCCGAAGATGTTGTCCGGATCGCCGAGGACGGATTCGTGTGCGACGTTGTATGGGAAAAGAACCGTCGTCTGCAACCCTCCGGCCGCCACATCAACAAAGATCAGGTTGGCGCCGCCAATGTTAAAGAACTGCGGAGCAATAAACCCCTCGCCATTTTCAATCTCCGCCTCGTTTCCCTCTTCTGCAAAGAGGTCGGGGCTTTCGTCGTTCCTGTAGACGAGGTCCGCCATGCCGTTGAGAGGTGTCTCATCGCCGTCAGGGGTGGTGGTGTAGTGTTCTATCACCAGCACGACACTGATCGGCTGTGCTATGGTAGCGACATAGAGCTTCGTGCCCGGAGAATTGCTGGTGTCGAGAATGTATTGTCTGCGATACCAGTCGGAGAAGCCAAGCCCCTCCACGTTCGGTGCAAGCCCTTGGGCGATTTGTTTCAAGGCTGGAGTATTGCCCTCCAAACCCGGGGTGAATTGCGCGTAATACGCTTCGTTAAACCCACGGAAGAAGTCCGGGTTCTCCGCGGTCACCTTCAACCAGGCCGCCTGTGCCATGCCAAGACGCCAATAGGGCATGCCACTGACTTCTATGTTGGAAGGAGAAAAGAAACTACTGTTCCCCAGAGCCGGTTGGTTCCATCCGTCGTAAAGGGGGAGGTGGTAGAAACCATCAGTGTCGAGTAGATCAATACTGGGGTCGTATCTAAGAAAAGCCAAAGTGGCAGCGGCCCGTGTGAAGCCTTCCTCCCACCCATCAAAGGAGAATTGCAGTTCGTCATGATACGCATGGAGTATAAGGTGGGTCAATGTATACGTGTCACCTGTCAACTCGCCGAATGGATAGAAATGGATCGACTTGGTTGTAACGTTGTAAAAGCCGCCGTCAATAGTGTCGGCGTTGGTATCGAAGCGAATGGTCACCGTTATGTTACTTGAGGGTTTTCCGTAGATTGCATCGAGATGGGGTGTAATGGCTGTGATGAAGCCCCGGTAAGCAGCTTCATCTGCGGTCGAAAAGCCGGAGAATTGGTAGGTAATGGTTCCGTTGCCGAACCGTGCGTTTCGAGCGGAATGGGAGTCCCTTACCGGCAAAATGGGTCTTCCGTTGTCCGTTAGGACGATCCTTCTGTCATATCGAATCTTCTGCCCCGGCTTCAGCCTCTTCGCCTTGCGAAGGAATTCTTCCAGTCGTTGGCGTCTCTGTAAGGCGGAGGGTGGATGGATTTTGCGAAGCGCCTCTTGTACGGCTATATCGATGTCGGCCTGACCACGCTGCTGCGGAGCTTCCACCTCAACCGCACCCAGAAGACCTTGTGCTCTCGCCTCGAACGGTGTATTGGACAACATCCTGCCGGCGCGCTGTGGGGCAGACTGCGCGATGCCGGGGATCGGCAGGAAGGCAATAATGAGCGCCGAGGTCACAGCGTGTGAACGGACTCGGCTCCTGCCACGGCTGGTCTGTTTTTCGGGTGGTCGCTTAGAACGTCGCAAACGTCGCCTCCAGTTTTGCTTCCAGGGATTTGGCGGTGTAGTTCTGATCCGGGTTCGCCTCATACAGCGATTCCTGATTCGACCACCACGCAGAGAATGTCAAGAAATTGCTGATCCGGTAATCAACCCCGACGGACAGTTCTTTCCGCGTGTTGTTGGCTTCCGCATCGCTTCCGATGGTTTTCGAGTCGAAGTACTGTGTGAACAGGTTGTACCGGGAAGAGATGGGGTAATTTACGCGAACACCGTACGTGTCGAGCTGGGACTCCAAAAAACCGCCGTCCCCACCGACATACGTTGCCCCCTCGTTGGTAAAACTCAGCAGTCGCTGGAAATCGAGCGAGACATTCAGCTTGTCCGGTCGCCCCCACTGGACACCCAGGGTTGTGATCTTGCTGTGGGAGTTGTCACTGGAGTCGAGGAATATCAGCTTCTGTTCCGTATACTGGGCCAGCAGGGAAAGGTCGTCTGTCAACCGCAGAGAACCACCGATGCCATAGTCGTTGGAGTCGCTTTCAATGACTGTGCCGGTTCCCAGATTCAGTTGCTGGTTGATGGAGGCATTCAGCGACAGCCGCTCGCTGAATGCGTAGTCCGCCCGAATGGAAGTGGTCTTGCTTTCCAGAGATGAAGCGTCACTGATGGAACCGTCTGACTGCCGGTCATGGAGGGCGGGGTTGCGGGGGATCAGTGGAAACTCGGTTGCCGGTCCCAGAGAGGTGACGCGGTGTCCCCACCAAGGCCCCCAGCCATCTGCATTCGCGCGGCCCCAGAAGGGAGTTAGCGGCGAACCCCATCCGGGTTCAGCCATTCGGAATTGCGGAACCGGCGGGATGCCCATGTCGCCTCTGTGCCCCTGCCCAATGTCGGGAGTGTTGGCGCTTCCTCCCGTGATTCCCGGATCGGGAGAATGGGTGGTGAAGCCCGGACTGGCGTTGACCGTAAGTCCTGTCCCGGAGGGACGACTCAATTCCAGCACTCCCTCGGGCGCGTCCTGTGTGGTCGGGGACTTTTTCCCCTTGCCTGCCGTTTCCGGGAAGGAACCCCACGAGCTGGATGCAAGTCCTGGCGCGGCCCCCGACGTCGCATTCGTCAGACCGGGTTGAGCACTGCCGGTAATGCCAGGCAATGGCGCCATGGTAACAAGCCCGCTCGCGGTGGCGGTCGTCGTGAGCCCCGGTCCTCCTTGTGTGGTGCTGAAAGGTGAAGAGGTCCCCGGCACACGGCCGCCCGTTGAAGGCACCGTGCCGCCAAAGCCACCTGAGCTGCCGAAGCTGCCGGTACCGAGGTTGTATCCCCCAGCCCCATACTGATACCCTGTTCCACCCACACCGGTGTTGACGAAACCAGTCGTGCCGGTGTTGACTGACCCGAACGTGGCGCCAGTCGTCGTACCAATGCCGTACCCCGAACCGTACCCCGAACCAAAGCCACTCCCGTAGCTTGGGAAGCCAAAACCGGCGCTGCCAATGAAACTGCCGGAATACGCGGTGCTGGACCCTTGCCCGTCGCTTTGCGTCTTGTATTGGCTCAGGGAAACGCTCAACTTGGGCGTGGGCGTGTAAGTCAGTCCCAGATTGGAACTGTCCGCAGTGGACACCCACTTGCCGTCTTCCTGAATCGCGCTCGCGGCAACATCGATAGCGAGCCGTATGGATCTGGCGGGAATATAGGTGATCCCCAGCTTGCCGCTGCGGGTGAGAGAGCCCGTATTGGCAGCGGTCGTGTCCACACCGGTTGATATGCCCGTCTGCTCCGTCTGATTGACGTTGCCTGTCAGATTGATATTGCCTTGCGTGAAAGACATGTCCACGTTGTTGCTGATGAAGTCGCTGCTGTTTGTTGTGGTTGCGGGTTCGCCCTCGGTTCCGCCGGCGGGGTTGACGTTGCTGGAAGTCATCTCCTGATGAGTAAACGTCAACTGTGGCAGCTTCTCCTTCTTGAAAGCGACAACGGCATTCAACTGAGTTGTGTCCGAAGTCCCTCCCGTGGTGTCGCCGCCGGTAGAACCGAAGTAAAGCCCCTGGGAGGTTGTATAGTTGTTGTATTTGGCATCCAGCGATAGGTGCGGGTTGAGCGCGTACTGGAGACCCATGTCGAATCCGGATTCATCCCGATTGAACCCGGCGCTCTCGATCCGCTGAAATCCCTCACCAATTTCCCGCAGCCCCAAAGTCACATTCAGTTTATTGCCAAAAACTCCAGCGGTACGAAGGCTATAGCCGGTCCCCTTATCGGTGGCCGTGGCGCCGCCCTGGCTCCCCGCAAACTCGAAGCCCAGGTCCCAACCATCGGCGAAAGTCCATTTCCCGTCCACTCCCCAGAGAGCCTGGCCTCCAGTCACCGCGCCGGATCCTGGATCGTAGTTGTACTCGACGACAATGAGCGATGAGTAGGCTACGGGCCGCACAAACGTAATTGTTCCGGAGACATAATTGATCTCGTAGTCTCGATCCGGCACTTGGAGTACCGCGTTGATGGTGATCTGTTCGCTGCCCTCTACGATGGGCCGGAATGTCAACGCGTAAGGACCCGGGGAGTTCTGTCCCGAAAAATCCTCGCGTTCTCGAATGGGGCCTGAAGATCCCCCGGCTTTTGCAGCATCCTGCTTCAGATAGGTGGTACCCAACGACAGGGACTTGGTGAGGGGGAACGTGCCGCGCAACCCGTAGAAAATGCCGCTACTCTGCCCGGCTTGATTGTATTCATAGCTGACGGCGATCGTGGAGGTGCTGGGGATGATGTTGACGCCCGTAAACGTGAGCGATCCGAAAGTGTAATCGATCACGTAGTCTTGTCCCCGGATCTTCACTTTCTCGTCGACGCGCACCTCCTCGGTGCCATCGAGAATGGGGCTGTGTGTCAGGTAGTAGGGCCCCACCGTGTTGTTGCCCTGGAAGACGTCGGTGGCTGTGGCCGCGTCCGTCTGGGAAACAACGAAGTTCAGTTGATGCCGGTCCCCCACCAAGCTGTCGATCTTCAGCCCCTGCAGCGTGCGGGAGAAGGAGGTGAGTTCACTGCCCGCAAAATTGATATTCAGGTCGCCAATGGAGATGTCGGTATCCCCCGCGTCGTACATGAGCAGCACTCGACTGTCGGAGTATCCGTAGGTGCTCTTGTTATAGAGCGCATCGATATAGAAGTTGCCAAACAGATTGCCGCTGGCGGTAAGGGAGGTTTGATTTTCAATCGCCTTGTTTGCCCCGTAGTTGTCCAGTTCATAGGAGGACTCGGCTCCCGCCCCCCCGCTGACAGAGTTGGTCTGGAATGTGATGGTGTGTGTCCCGCTGATGTTCAAATCGTCGCTATTGGAGCCGACCTGCGCGGCCAGCGGGCATAGGCCGGTCAGCAGCCAAGCCGCGCAGAGGAAGCCCACGCGCAGGCCGCGCAGTTGAATCGTCAATCGTTCGCGCTGAGCGTTCATGGGTACTTTTTCGACATTGCTGGGAATGTGGGCGCTGTTGGGCTGTCCCGCGACGCATCCATCGGTGGGTTGAGACGAAGTGTCCAAGGCGGTTGTTCCGCAGCTTGGATCACGCGTCACTCCCGCAAGGGCTTGCTGCCCCCTCCCTCGCGTCGTTGATCCGTTTGTCCAACGCCCGCCGCCGCGAGCGAATCAGGGCACGTTGTCTGCGCTTGGCTTCCTTCACAAGCAGGCAGCCGAGGTAGTCGGAGCTGTCGGAGGGGTCCCCCTTGTCGAAAAACGGAAAGCCGCGGCAGTTGGGGGGGCGCGTTCCGTAGGCCAGGCATTTTTTCGTCGCCGCGTCCCACTGGGTGCAATTGTAGTAATGGGCGTTGCCATCCTCTGTGGACCACCCGGGGACATCGTAAGTAGCGGTCCTCTTCGCTTCTACTACCGGTATCTGTATCCAGTTCGCGGCAATGAACGCCAGCTCCTGTTGCAGGCGCTTCCGCTCCTCCCGGGTTTCTGCCAGCATGGTCACGTCTCCCGACCTCAAGAAGCCGTTGATGTCAACCAGGTCGTGCGTGTAGGGGATACAGAAGCAGCACCTCCCTCCGCACTCCTCACAGAGAATCTTGATTTCCCCATCGGTGAAACGTGTGGGATCATCGCCGCCGGCCTTTCTCGATGCATTGCCCAAGATAATCCTCCTCTGTCAGCACAACACGCGAGATGGAACGCGCCACACTTGAGGTATCTTATCACAATCCTTGTGAAGAGACGACGGCCAACTCCGACCGGGGTGTATTGAATGATCGGAGGTTGGTATGGGGAATCTTTTCGGAGCAATTGGCGTAGGGGATTCCGACGCGTCGTCCATAGACACCGCTGTGCTTCAGCCAGCGGTAGCTCACACAATTGGCTACGGGAAGCCTGCCGCGTCGTCCATAGACACCCGCTGTGCTTCAGCCGGCGTCGTCCATAGACACCGCTGTGCTTCAGCCAGCGGTAGCTCACACAATTGGCTCTTACAGCGGTCCTTAGCCCATTGTGTCAGGAACCCGCGAACTCGCAGAGTTCGAGACTTGAAGCCAAGGTGTGCGACGTCAGCGGCAGGGCGGTTCGTAGTCCGCTGTGTCAGGAACCTGATTCTGAAGAATCAGGTGTGCCTCCGATGTGTCAGGAACCTGATTCTGAAGAATCAGGTGTGCCTCCGATGCTTCCGGTAAGTCCCGTGTGAGCTAAGTCAATAAGCGGTTCACCAGATTAAGGCAGGCACGGAGACTTTGCCCTACCAGCCTTTGATGCGATGCGAACACAGAAACGCCTCTTTAAGCAAATTGCCTCCCACGAGAACCTGCTGACTTCCGCGTTGCGAGCAGCACGCGGCAAGCGGTCCTGGCCCAACGTGGCGGAGTTCCTGGCCGACCTGGGCGGAAACGTGTTGCGACTGCACCGCGAACTCCAGAGCGAAACGTCGAGCCTTCGGCCCGCCTCGTCGGTGCGCCACGTTCAAGACATAATCGGCCCATTTGTCACGGGCAATCAGTGCCAGCTCACGGTTTGGCAGCTTCATTGGCGCTTGGCTTTTCTTGAGAGTTGGCGTACTTCACCTTCAGATCCCGCGGTATCTTTTTCACCTTCACGTTCTTTGGTGATTGTAGGTTAGGCGAATACTTGAGGCAATAGATCACCAAGACTTCCCCTTCCGACAACCGGCTTGTGAGACGCTTGAGGTAGGTGGGAGTCACATACTCCTCGGTCACGTGAGCGTAGGCGCTGCCGTTGCGACCGTGCAACTCAGGGTCGCCAGGGTCTGCGTGAACCCCTATTTGAACAATGAGGTTTGCCATCACAATCCAGTTGCTTGGTTCCACGCTAACTTCTCCTAACAACTTCGGGAGACATTGTGTTACAAATGACTCGCTTGTCCATTGAGCATTTGTCTTTACGCGGCGATGGCCACGTGTCCCGCTTCCGTGACCGGATCGGGAATCGGCATTCCCTCCAGTCGCAACCCCTCCGGATGAAAGGCCAGCGCCTCCTGAAAATTCCTTTCCACCTCGTCCCGCGTGTCTCCGGTTGCTATGCAGCCGGGAACATCGGGGGAAAAGGCTGACCAGTTGTGTAGCGCCCTTTCGTAAATGACCAGGTATTCCTTCATGGTGTTCCTCCCATTCGAGCTTGTTTCCAGATATTTCCGAGCGTCTCTACGGCAACGTCATCCGAAGCCTTCCCCGAGACGGTCACCAGTCCTGGCTTGCTCGAGTGTTTGTACTGCCGGTGACTGCCCCGGATGCAAATGCACTTCCAGCCATCCTCCTCAAGCTTGGCAATCACGTCGCGGACTTTCACTTTGAGGCATACCTCACCTTCAGATCCCGCGGTATCTTTTTCACCTTCACGTTCTTTGGTAATTGTAGACCAAGCGTATACTTGAGGCAATAGATTATTAGGGCGTTAGGGCTGCATGAACCGCACGGTGCCATTGAGAAGCGATGGCGACGCAAGGGGTGTACCACGCGCCGCGTCAATCCATCAGAACGACATCCACCCTGACCCGCCTCAACGCGTTGGGGGAAGAAGCCTCGGGAGTGTTCCTCTGCATTTTGAGTAGTTCACCTTTTGCGGACAGGCTGGTGATGAGGAGATTCACTTTGTCCTGTGGTATCTCGACAAGGAAAGACTGGTCTGAAATCCTCTTCAGGGAGGCGGGGGATGTTCCGACCAGGGCATGCTCGATCTGCTTCAGGTTCGCGGAGCGGACCCTCAGGTACGTGTTCCCGGCGACAGGCGGATTGGGCGCAGAGGTTCCAGCCTGAGGCTGTGCCATCATGCGCTCGGTCATCGGTTGGCGGGTAAAGAAGTTGATGCACAGAACAGTCGCTGCGCCCGCCACGAAAGCGAAGGCTGGCGCCCATCCGGAGAAGCGTCGTTCAGACCGATAAGCGCGCGCCCGGGCGGCGTGGGAGTTCTGCATCTCCGCCATAATCCGGGCCATTACCTTCGTTCTGAAATCCGCAGGGGGATCGACCTGGGCGCATTTCTGAACGATGTCTGTCAAATGTTGCATGGTCAGTAGCTCCCTTTCGCAGCGCTCGCAGACCCTCAAGTGTATCTCCACACGAAAGCGCCTGAGCCAACCCAATTCGCTGTCAATAAAGGCCTTCATGTCGGTCTGAACATTGCTACATTTCATCCGGGTTCCACCTTCACAGGGAATCCAGTTCCGCGAGTTGTGGGGTTAGGAGGTCCCGCAACTTCCCGAGAGAGGCATTCAGCCGCGATTTCACGGTGCCTTCCGGAATCCTCAGTTGCCGCGCCACTTCCTTGTACGTCAATCCCTGCAGCTCGTGCAGCACCACCACCTGCCGGTAAATATCCGGCAATTGATGAATGCATCTTCCCACCCGCTCCTTCAATGCGTTCCGTTCGGCCGCGTGCTGGGGACTTTCCTCGCTGCCCTCGAAGATCGGTGGAAGCTCATCCAGTGATACGTCGCTGGCGCCCCGCTTCCGGCGACGGTGTTCCAGACACACATTTGTGGCAACGCGATGAATCCAGGTTCCCAACTGCGAATCTCCGCGGAACCGGGGAAGCGACCGCCAGATTTCCACGAAGGCTTCTTGAGCGACATCGTCTACGTCTTCGCGGGATGGAATCATTCGGTACGCGATCCCGTACACGCGCCGGTCATGGTCATCAAGCAGCACACGGAATGCTTCCGGTTCTTGCCGACGCAGTCGGTCGATGAATTGTGCGTTATAGTTGGCCATGTTCATGGTTCACGGTCGTTGGTCGGGATCATTGACCAGTATTGTTCTTTCCTGCCCAACAGCTTGAAGAGTTAGTTGCGCGTCGCCAGGATTGAGTTCGCCCGTGGCTCGCGCAATCTCCTTCGTCCTTTGTATCACAGAATGGTGCCGATGGGTAGATGCCCGGCTTTGGGTGCAAGTAAGATTTTCGATGGCGCATGATTCGGACTCTGTGAGTCCGCCGTAATCGTCAGCCCTGTAGTCTCTGCTACAGGGGTAATGTGACGGTTCCACCTGTTCCCTGCGAGCCCCCGCTCGCTCAGCTTACCGACAGCAGGGGCTGTCTGGGTAAGGGGAGGCCCCCACCGTCTCCCCTGTAGCAGGGGCTACAGGGGGGAGGCTATCACAAATCGTGACTTTCACCCCCCGGCTTTCAGGCCATTGCCGAAGGGGCGGAAGACCTGATAGAGTTTACGGCATATCCAGCCCGAAGCGCGATGCAAGGAGCCAACCCAATGACCCCGCGAAAACGGTATCGAGAAACTGTACTGTTTGGCAGCCCCGACCGAATTCCCTTTAGTCCGGGAGGACCGCGAGAGTCCACCCGGGAGGTCTGGCACCAGCAGGGGCTGCCAGAGGGCGTGAACTACATGGATGCGCTGATTGATCTATTGGGCATCGAGAGGGAGATGACCATGCCTGGTGTCAGCCCGGGAGTTTCCTTCCAGATGATCCCAACTTTTGAGGAGAAGGTGCTTGAGCACAGAGAGGGTCATTACGTTGTCCAGGACTGGATGGGCGCGATCACCGAGATTTCCGACAGATTCGATTACACCTACATCCGCTCTGCCAGAGACTTCGTGACGCGCAAGTGGCACAAGTTCCCGGTCGAGAATCGTGAGGACTGGGAGCAGATGAAGTGGCGGTACAATCCCAACCATCCGGAACGCTTCCCTGAGGATTTCGACGAACGATGTCGTCAACTGCGGGTCCGGGACTACACGTGCAGCGTCCACTTCAACTCACCCTTCTGGCAATTGCGGGAATGGTGTGGTTTTGAGGGTCTATGCACGCTGATGGTAGACAACCCCGATTTCGTGATGGAGATGGCGGAATTCTGGAAGGACTTCGTGTCCGCGACATTGGGGAGGATCCTCGACCGGGTAACGATCGATGTAGTCAGCACCTCGGAAGACATGGCGTACAAGGAACACAGCATGATTTCTCCGGCGATGTCGCGAAAGTTCTTGCAACCGGCGTACGACCAATGGGTGAACCAGGGGAAGGACGCGGGCGTCGAGATATTCTTCATGGACTCTGATGGTCGCATCGATGAACTGATTCCCATCTGGATTGAGTCGGGCATCAACGTGTGTGGGCCCATCGAGGTCGCGGCAGGGAACGATATCCTTGATTTCCGGAAGCAGTTCGGCAGCCAGATGGCCTACACGGGCGGTATCGACAAACGTGCGTTAGCTGCCGGCGGCCGGGTGATGCGGGACGAAGTGATGCGCGTCGCGCCACTCATCAAGGACGGCGGCTACATCCCCGGCTGTGACCACGGGGTGCCCCCCGATATCTCGTGGCCGAATTTCATCGAGTATGCCCGTCTGCTGGCAGAATTGACGGGTTGGATTGGGTGATGCAATAGCTGAAATGGTGGACCGCGGAAACGCGCGGCGGTACCCGTTGGCAAGTGTTCGAGGAACCTGATGGCCTGGAATGCTTCCCCGCTCAAGTGTCTCAAACTGAACGAGAAAGACGCGAATTCCCTCGCAATCCGGTGAAGGACGCGCGGTCAATATACCGACGAAAATGGCAGGTGTGTGTCAACCTTTCGGCGTCCTCGGACTGTTTTCGCAGGTAACCGGTTTGCGCGGTTTACGATTTTGCAGGACGGACACACCCAAACTCGCAGTAGAAAGGAACTCGCAGATGCAGATTCGCGCATGGATGATCCTCTTCGCGGGGGCAGCCGCCCTCATCGGCAATTGTCTGGTCGCAACCACGAGCAGCGCCACTTATGAACATCCCTATTGGCGAGTGACCAGGCTGGACAAACCACCGGTCATCGACGGCGTTATTCATGCGGAAGAGTATGGGAACGTTCCCGCCATCACCGGCATGGTGACCTGGGGCGGTCCGGACGGCAGTGAGAAATCCATCGTCGCGAACATGCAGCAGGTGACGTGGTACGTTGGCTACGATAGCAGGTTCCTGTATATCTGCATGTCGTCGCCCCAGCCAAAAGGAACGTGGCCGGCCGCGCGTATCAAGGAGCGCGACAACAACTTCATCCTCTGGGACGACCACACCGAGATTCAGATTGCCACCGAAGGCCGCCGCAACTATTCGTCACCAGGCAAAGGCTTCTACAAAATCATGAACAACGCCAAGGGGGCATGGAAGGACGAGTGGTTTTACAATGGCACCCCGGGAACGGAGGAGGACTGGTCCATTGTCGGCGACTGCCGATCCACCGTCACGGAAGACCGCTGGGACATGGAGATGAGCATCGCGCTGGAGGCTTTCCGACGCAAGAAGATCGACGGCGAGTCCTGGGTGATGCAGCTCCTGCGCGCCGACGCGCCGGGCGGCATCTATTTCGCAGGTTGGGTCGGCGAGACCTGGATGGCGTGGGACAGATTTGGCGAGGTCAACTTCGATCCGACGGCACCGATCTTCCGTTGGATCGAGACGGGCGAGGTTGCCAGGGGCAACATGAACCTTGTCTTTGATGTGATCGGCAAGAGTGACGCGCCCTCCGGAATCCGCTTCGATGTGAAGGCCCTGTCGTCCGACGGTCAGACACTCTACGAAGATATACAGACAAAGACCGTCAGCAAAGGGGAGAAGGCATCATACACCTTCAGAAAGGACCTGACCTGGCCCGCGGGCCGCAATTCCCTGAGGATTCTTGCGACAACGACGCGACCGGACCCGGAAACGGGCGAACCGCGGGAGGAGAAACTCTTTGAGGCTCAATTGCCGGTGAAGTCGCTGGTGGATGATGTCGAATGGAGCGCCCGCGTCGAACCGTGGCTTCGGCAGAAGCCGAGAGGCGGTGAACCGGAATGGAAGTTTGCGTACTGGCCCAGTTACGGGGTTGCGGAAACCTCCGTCGATCTGGACTTCTATGGGATGGATGAGAAGATTCTGCGGGCTGCTGCCTTTGAGGTGGATGTGCTTCCGGCGCGCAGCAACACCCCGGTGGCCACCGCGCGCTCGGCGATCTCGAAGCTGACGGGGGCGATGGTAGTCGACACGGGCAAACTCAAACCCGGCGGATACCTGGCTCGCATGAAGCTCATCGGTGCAGACGGAAGCGCGGCAGTCCTTACAAAGGAACTGCAGTTCCTCCGCAACGAGTACCCGTGGGAGGGGAACAGCCTCGGGATGGACGACAAGTTGCTCCCCCCGTACCCGCCCCTGAAGATGGACGCACAGGACCCGCAGACCTTCCACGTCTGGATGCGTGATTACTCGATGGCGCCTACCGGTCTGCCTCAGCAGGTGCAAGCTGAAGGCGGCGCCGGAAAGGAGAGCATCCTCACATCGCCTGTCCGACTGGAGGCCGTTGTGGATGGACGGATCGCGTTGGTGTCCGATCCGGTAATGCGGGTCACCGAAACCGGGGACGCGCGCGTTAAGTTGGTGTCTTCCGGCACACTGGGCAAAGCAACGGTTCGCACACAGACCGAGTTGGAGTTCGATGGCTGGTATGACGTGCGGATGAACATCTCTGCGCCTGCGGAGGGAGCGAAGATGGACCGTCTGACCCTCGCGATCCCTCTGTGGAAGGGCGCGGATACTCTGTACGTTCAGCGCGGTTCCGACTCGTTTGCCGGGAACAACAGCATGGGGGGCATTCCGCCCGGGCAGGGACTGGTTTGGGATTCAGCGCAACTTCTCCCCGCCGCCACCAACAGAGAGGTGTGGCAGACGTTTGCCCCCATCGTTTTCGGCGGCAATGGCGACAAGGGCGTTTGGTGGTTTGCCGATGAGAACCGGGATTGGGCGATGTCCGACAAGTTGCCGGCCGTGCAGTATGTTCGCACCGAGGAAGGTGTGGAGATGCGAATCCATATCTTCGCCGCGCCAGTTGCATTGGACAGGGAACGCAACATTCATTTCGCTCTCCTCATCGACCCGGTTAAGAAGATGCGGGACGAACGGAAAATTGGCTGGGGATACCAGGGACCGTGCAGCGCCGGATGGTACGCCCACTCCACGTTCGGTTGGCGTCAGTGGGGGCGGTCGAGTGATGGCTACTACATGACCGATGAAGACCGGACTGCTCTGCGGGAGTTCCTGCAGGGACTGCGGCCAGAGGGGCGACCCACGGGTGGCTTCCGACATGACGCCATCATGGCCACCCAGCGGCAGTTGCCCATCGTTATCTACGGGTCAACAAAGAACATGATGGTGGATCTCCCGGAATTTGAGACTTTTGGAGGCGAGTGGTTGGGAGACTGCTCCATTCCTTCGGACAAGAAGGCGGCGAAGTCAGGCGGCTGGAATATGCAGGACTCTTACGAATCCGTGCTGGAACGAGATCAGCGGGAAGTCGGTCTCAACTGGCCGCAAAGCCAAGTCGATTGCTTCGTGTGGTACCACGATAAACTTCTGCGAGAATGCCCGGTCAACGGGACATGGTGGGACAATGCCTCCAGTTTTCAGATCAAGGACTACGACCCCGAGCGGAAGCAGTTCTACTGGAAGTGGAACGTGTCCATGCGTCGCCAGCTCTGCAAGCGCCTGAATACCATCGGGTGGACCATCAACCGTCGGCCGTGGTGGATTAACAACGTCCACGCCGACTGGTCCTTCAACCAGGTAAGTTGGCACATTGAGAACGACTACTACGTGGACGGCCCGACAAACACGTTGCTCGACCAGATGTCCGTCGACAACTTCCGCGCCTACACGCGAATCAAACGCGGAATCGTCCATCGGCTCGCTTCCCGGTATGGCGGGGAAGAACCTTCTTCGCAGGCCGAGAAACGGCGACGTGCCCGCAACACGGTGGGGCTTTGCCTGCTGCACGACATCGGGGCGTACCTCTGGTCGCAAGAGTATCAGGATGAGTATCAGCGCCTGCCGCAACTGCTGCACGACTACGTTGGCTACTTCGACGAAGAAGACGCCTGTCCCTTCATCGGGTACTGGCGCATCGGCGACTTCGTCACCATCGATACGTCCGGCGTATACGTCTCCGCATTCAAGGGGAAGAACCGCGCGGCGCTGGTGGTGGTCAATGGGAACAGGGAACCGGTGGACGTGAAGTTCCTGATCCAGAAGAACCTGCTGGGACGAGACCCCTCAAACATCTTCGATGCTGAGACAAAGCAAGCCTTCACAACGTTCTACAACAAAGAAACGCGGAAACGGGAATGGGGAGAGTACGACCTCCGGACGTTCGGGATTGAGGGACATGGGGTGAGGGTATTCGTTGTGGAGTGAGAGCTTTACCCTGGATCCGTGGTCGGTTTTGGTGTCTGCCCCTGCCACGCCCTGCGTATCCAGGCGTACACGCGGGAGCGGATGTACTGCGGGGTGAAGGGAGCGGACACGTAGTCTGTCACCCCCGCCTCGAAGGCAGCAGAGATCTCTCCCGCTTCAGCGCGTTCGGTGATGAGCACCACCGGGACGCGGATCAACTCATCATCTTCGTCATCACGGAGGGCGCGGCAGACCTCAAGTCCATTGAGTCCGGGCATGTCCCATTCCATCAGGACAAGCGAGGGGCGCTCCTTGCGAGTCTTCTCCACAGCAGCCTTGCCATCGGCAGCGTTCACGATGTCAAACCCTTCAGGTCTCAGGGCAAAGGGCAGCATCCTCTTGAGCGCGGGGTCTTTGACAGCGATAAGAACCTTCGTCTTGACTTTGGGGCGTAGCCCTGTCGGGACCAGGGCTTGAAGGTCGGTCCCAGCCTCCAACCGCGGTCGCGGCGCGGAGCCTTCCGGCAGGTCTACAGACACCCCCTCCGCGGCCCCGCAGACATCGAGATTTCCCCCGCGTGCAGCCACCATTTCCCGGCACATCTCTACGAGTCCGTTGAGCGTGTCGTCATCACGGAAGGGATCGTGGTGAAAGAGTGCCAGCCGATGCACGTTGGCGGCAAGAGCAAACTCAACGGCCACTTCCATGGCAGTGTGTCCCCAGCCAACCTTGTCGAGGTACTCCTCAGCCGTGTATTGAGCATCGTGGATAACCAGATCGGCATCCGCCAGAAACTCCAAATGCCGGATGTCTTCCCGATGCACAGGCAGGTTTGTTCGCGCGTGGGTGTGTTGTGAGTGGGGTTCGTGGTCGGACGCGTAGACGACGGTTGCGCCCCCGACTTCCAGACGGTATCCCAACGTCGGTGCTGGATGGTTCAGGTAGCGCGCGGTAACACGCACAGACCCCAGGTTGAATTCGCCTTCAGTGAGATCATGAAAATCGATCTGTGCACCCAGTTGATCGAGGGTCACCGGAAAATACTCGTACCGCATCTGACCCGAGAGCGTCTCCTCCAGCGTGGTGCCCAATCCGGCGGGAGCGTAGACCGACCACGCCCCATCGTGATGAAACAGCGGGCCGAAGAAGGGGAATCCCTGAATGTGATCCCAGTGGGTGTGGGTGATGAGCAAATGTCCACGGTAGAGCTTTTCGAGGAGCAGTTGTCTGCCGAGGTCATTTGCTCCGGTGCCACAGTCGAGAACGATCAGGCTGCCGTCATCCGTGCGAATCTCGGTGCATGCGGTATTCCCACCGTACTGTAGAGTATCGCGTCCGGGCTTGGCCAACGAACCTCGCGTCCCCCAGAATCTTACACGCATGGCCTCTTCTCTCTGCCAGAATGGGAGCCGGAACTGTCAGGCTGCAAAAACCTGTACGCCAACGGCTGACCGCCCAGGTTTGGGCGCTGCCGTCTGTGGACGCCCGCACGCTCTACAGACTCCAGATCGTCGCTGCAATGTGTCGAACACCACCCTCAAACTGGACCGGATCGTCTCTCGAGTTGAAGTAAGTAGGTGGTCAAAAATACTGTCCCATAGTTCCCGAAAAGGTAGTGGGGGGTTATGCTATTTGACAGTTTGATTCGGTAATGGCAATCCCCCCGAACTTGTTCCGGGGGAAGGTTAGGTTCGCGCTACAACCCGGACGCCGCGCAACCTCTTCTTCAATCCCCCCGGACTTGTTCCGGGGGAAGGTTAGGTTCGCGCTACAACTGCCGGACAAGAGGGGCTTTCCACTCCTCCGGTTAGCGTGGTCCTAA
>Ga0210051_1000261_pt1 | contig 45703 bp, 39 predicted proteins | sample CryGey092014_all_FD_185464 | JGI IMG/M metagenome (GOLD analysis project Ga0210051, IMG submission 185464) | Groundwater microbial communities from aquifer - Crystal Geyser CG23_combo_of_CG06-09_8/20/14_all (SPAdes) (version 2) | ecosystem: Environmental > Aquatic > Deep subsurface > Groundwater...
ATCTTATCCATAATTTTATATTATCATAAAAATGAAATGGAGTCCAGAGGAAGATCAGAAATTTATTAACTTTTTTCTAAAAAATATGAAAAAATTCCCGAAAAAACGCCTTGACAGTTGGGGGGGGGTGATATACTATAAAATAAGATTTTGGAAAAACTAAACTATTACAAAAAAAGAGGGTTTTTTAAAAATTTGTCGAATTATATAATAATATATAGAATTAAAAATATAATTAGACGAGATAGGGAAATTAGAAGTGGAAGAAAATTTACCGGATAAGTTAGAGGCGTATTTACGAGATTTAGAAGAACGTTATAAATATTATTATGAAACAGAAAGAAATAAAGAAATACTGGGAGTAAGATTAGATATATTTGCTAAATCCTCTACTGAACATTTTCGTCAAGTTTTAACTAAGGGTATAAAAATTGACCAGCATTATACTAAGGAATATGCTGTAGTTAATACATTAAGAGGATTTATAGATAAAGGTGCAGTAGAGAATTTTTCTCAATTCTTAAAATCTTTGGTTAATGAACTTGTTATTCCTTTAGTAGATACTATGTCTACTGTTTTAAATGGAGTATTAGTTTCTACTTCTGGTTTTTCCGAAGAAGCAGTTAGTTTTGCCAAAAAGTTTAAATTTTCCAAATCTTTCTTATTAGGGATCAAGGGATGGTGTGAAATTAGGCTTATTTTAGTTGACTTAAAGAAAGAAGAGTTATATTCTAATCAAAAAGGGAAAGAAGTACTTTCTGCCTATAAGATTAAATCTGACCCTGGATTGGGAGGTGATAGAGCTTAAAAATTTTGGTTTATTTGTAGAGAGCCATAAGTTACCGGGACAAAGAAATTTGATCTATTACTTTATTTTATTAATATTCTTTTATTTAAAGAAAAGGAGGTTATTGTAGATGAGTCTCTTGATTTTAATTCTTATAGCTTTGGTAGCTTTTGCCATTGCACTTAAAACTTACGGAGGCTATTTAGGAAAACTGGTTGGAATAGATGACAGCAAAAAGACTCCAGCCCATACCATGACCGATGGCGTGGATTACATTCCAGCAAAAGCCCCGGTACTAATGGGGCATCATTTTGCATCCATTGCGGGAGGAGGACCCATTTTAGGGCCAATTCAAGCTTCTGTCTTTGGATGGCTACCTTGTTTTTTATGGATTGTTTTAGGAAGCATCTTTATTGGCGGTGTACATGATTTTATGTCTCTTATTTCCTCGGTTAGACATGAAGGTAAAACAGTAGGAGAAGTAATTGGAAAAAATGTAGGCAAAAGTGCAAAAACATTATTTTTAATCTTCGTCTGGTTAACTCTGGTTTTAATAATAGCTGTTTTTGCTATACTGGTTGCCAAGACTTTTGCAGCCAATCCTTCAGTAGCCACTGCATCAATTCTATTTATGGTAATTGCTGTAGGGATGGGTTTTGCTCTTTATCGTAAAGGTGTATCTCTTAGTATTGTTACTATAATCGGAGTAATTTTATTATTTGTATCCATCTGGATAGGTTTAAGAGCACCTTTTGCTCTGGGTGCTAAAACGTGGATTTACCTCTTACTAGTCTACGTATTTTTTGCCTCAGCTATGCCTGTTTGGATTTTACTACAACCGAGAGATTACTTATCTTCATTCTTGCTGTATACTGCTTTGGGCGGAGCAGTAATAGGCATAGTTTTGGGAGCTCCAAAATTAGAACTCCCTGCTTTTACTGCCTTTAAACAACCAGTAGGTTACCTGTTCCCCATGCTATTCGTCATCATTGCTTGTGGGGCAATTTCCGGATTCCATTCCCTTTGTGCATCAGGAACAACTTCAAAGCAATTAAATAAAGAATCAGATGCTAAGATTATTAGTTATGGAGGCATGTTACTGGAAGGTTTATTAGCTACGATTGCTTTAGGTACTGCCGCTATGCTAACCAAAGCCGGATTAGCAGATGGATTGGCTAATTGGGGCGGTCCGGTTGGCGTCTTTGCTCATGGAATGGGAAACTTTTTAGCTAATCTAGGATTACCAAAACAAACGGGGATAGCTTTCGGTGCTTTAACTGTATCTGCATTCTTGCTTACTACCCTGGATACAGCCACCAGATTAGGCAGATACGCCTTGGAGGAATTAACAGCTGAATGGGCTCCATCCCTTTCTAATAAATATGTAGCCACTATTATTACAGTAATATTTGGTGGAGCACTTGCCTTAAGCGGTACATGGAGGGCTATCTGGCCGGTATTTGGAGCATCAAACCAACTTTTGGCAGGTTTAGCCTTATTAGGAGCAACTGCTTGGTTGGCTCATATGGGTAAAAAGTATACCGTGACCTTGTATCCAATGATTTTTATGATCGTAGTTACGGTGGTTGCTTTGCTTACCATGGTATTCCGGAATTTTGCTAAAGGAAATTATTTATTAGGTGTTACCTCATTGATACTGTTAGTACTTGCCGGATTTATTATTAATGAAGGAATGAAGGCAATTAATAAATTCAAATCTATGAGTGCGAAAGCCGAATAATTTCTTTATAGATTACAGTTAAGACCAAGAAAATTTTTACAGAATCATGGGTTTATAAAGTCCCGGTAGCTTATTTTAATAAATAGAACAGAAAACAAGGCTAACAGGTTTTTTATTTTGTTAGCCTTATTTTTATCGAAAACCTATTTAGCATATCGTATATATAGTATATAATAAAGAAAATAAAAGAAAGAAAAAGGTAGGGGACGGATGAATTCGCCCCTACCTGTGCACCTGACAAGAACGGTAACTTGGCAGTAATAAATATTTCATTGGAAAGCAAATATGAATATTAAGGAAGAAATAAAAGAACAATTAAGTAAAAGAACTCTATTGCTCGATGGAGCGATGGGTACCATGCTTCAATTATATGGTCTTAATTCGGGAGAGTGCCCTGAAGGATGGAATATATCTCATTCTCAAGTAGTGCAAAAAATTCATCAAGAATATATAGAGGCTGGAGCGGATATAATACTGACCAATACTTTTGGTGCTAATAGAATTAAATTAAGTGGTTTTGGTAGAGAAACCAATATTCTAGGAAATCATGGGGTCAGGTCTCAACATTTGACATAACTAATATTCTATGTTAATATATAACCATGGCCAGACCATTACGTTTATCCTTTGAAGATGCCCTTTATCACATTACCTCCCGGGGTCATCGTAAAGAGAAAATTTTCTATGAGGATAAAGATAAAAAAGTATTTATTCGAAAATTAAGCGAGACCCTGCTAAGGTATTCCATAACCTGTTATAGCTACTGTCTCATGGATAATCACTATCATCTTTTTATCAAAACAGCCCAACCCAACCTATCCCAGTCCATTCACTATCTCAATGGCTCTTATGCCAATTGGTTTCGTACCCGATATCAGCTTACCGGTTCTATCTTTCAGGGTCGCTTTAAGTCCACCCTGGTGGAGGCAGATAGTTATGCCCTCATCCTTTCGGCTTATATTCATTTAAACCCCCTACGCGCCAGGATAACGCAAAGATTAAAGGATTATCCCTGGAGTAGTTATTTGGATTATCTTCATTTAAGAAAACCTCAAATCCCCAATCTTGATTCGTCCCTGGTCTTGCATTATTTTTCCCATGATCCTATGTCGGCAATGAAACAATATCAGGAATATCTACTGCAGAATCAACATATGGAAGATCCGCTGACTCAATCCTACCGTCATATTGCCCTGGGAAGTAATGGCTTCATAGAGGAGATAAAATTAAAGATAGAAAAGCAGGGGGAGAAAAGAGAGATTCCAGTAACCCGTTCGATGCCTTTCTATCATGCCGAACAAATTCTTGAGAAGATGAGTGATACCCTAAAAATTAATAAAGAAATAATCTTTAGTACGGAAAGGGGAAATATCTATCGGCAATTAGCCTTATATTTAATTAGATATTTTACTTCTCTTGCTCTATCGCAGATTGGCCAACTTTTTGATATGGATTATTCGGCTGTCTCTCAGGCAGTGAAAAGATTTGAGCATAAATGTGAAAATAATAATGAAATTGCCCAATTAAAGGAAAAGATGATGAAGGTCTTGAAAAAGGATTGAATGTCAAATGTTGAGACCTGACCCCAATCACTTTTTAACTTTTTCTATATACTCAGTTGCTACGATTTTTTTCGCAAATCGGACTGCTTTTTTTTCAGTAGAGAAGGTTCTATCTGCTACTTTTATTGGTGAGGGCAAAGTATTTCCTTTATAAGTATTATGTCCGTACTCTACAATATATTTATCTTGATGAGGGGCTATTTTACAATAATCGTATTTTATTTTCATATTTTTACCTCCTATTTAACTTGAGAATTCACTGTAGTCTTGCTACAGGGTGATTTATTTAAGAATTATTTATATCGCTAAGGAGTTCAGCATTTTTTGTACTAATTTCTTCAGGAGAGAGCACAATTACCTTACATTTATCAGGACTACTATTGAGATTGAGACTTAAAAAATCAGCATAAGATATTCTAAAATCTTTCCCGGCGGTCGGATCATTAGTGATTATTTCCTGCGTTTCATCATCGTAACCAATGATTACTCGAGCATGAGTTTTAAGGATAGTCAGACTATAATTTTGTATAGCAATTACCGGAGTCTTACTATTTAATAAAACTTTTATTTCCTCAATGGTTTTACTTTGATATTTTGCTTCTAATCCCATATTTTTAGCGTAGCTAATAAATTTAAATACTGAACTGGTACCGTATTCGTCGATGACTTTACTGGCAATCTGGCTCTGAGAAATGTTCATCCCAAAATACTTTAAAGTCATCGCCCCGGAAGCAGGAAGGCACCAGTTTGGTCCGGCATATTTTTCATAAGGGACCTCTAAATAAATAGAATCTATTTCTTCAATTTTATTTAGATCTTCATCTGAATTAAGCTGAAGCTCAGGGGTGACAATACCACTACAAGAAGTTAGAAAAAGAGAAGTAACTAAGATCAGGATTAAGGTGATGGTGATTTTACCCATTGCTTTCATATTATTTTCCTCCATTTTCTCTGTTGTTTTTTAACAGAGTCTTAATTTTTTATAGTTTTAAGTGTTGAAGGCATTTTTATCAAAGCAGGGGCTTTATCAAATAAAAAAAAGTCGGCAGCCTGGCTGTCTTAGCACTTTATATGCCTTAGACCCATTGCTTTGCGTCCTATCCTTTCGGGTAGTTTGCCTTTATCAACTTTGATGATAATTTATTCTATTTTCAAATTTCCCTTTTCTACTTATTATATTCCCTAAAAAAAGAAATTTCAGACATCAATTTGTAAATATTTTATATTTTTTTATATTTTTCTAGTATCATTCCCTCGAAACCTGTCCTCGACCTGATCGGGGAGAGGGAATCTATCCTTGTAGGGGCGTATTGCAATACGCCCCTACTTATGGATTCCGCATCAAGTGCGGAATGACCAAGAGGTAAATTAATTTTTTTGTTTATAATCTTTTAAAACACTCAGAGTATATTCGATATCATAAGGAGTGTGGTCAGCATTAATCTGGAATCTGATTTCTTCATCGCCTTTAGGGACTACCGGGTAATTAAGACCTGTCGCCAATATACCATTTTTAATAAGATGTTTTACTAACTCAGTATTCTTTTTAGTGTCCCTTAGCATTAAAGGAACAATAGGATGGTCACTTTCCATAATTTCATATCCCAAATCCAGGAGACCTTTTTCAAATTTTTTAGTCATTTGATAAAGATGAAGTAAAATTTCTTTTCCTTTTTCACTATCCAGTATTTCCAGAGATTTTAGAGCAGCACTTGCCTCGGCAGGGGAGATGGGGTTGGAATAGATATACATTGGTGCAGTTTCTCTTAAATAGGTGATAATAGTCTGAGTGGAAGTGACATAGCCGCCATTTACTCCGAATGCTTTACCCAGAGTTCCTACCAAAATATCTACTCCTTTTGCCTTAGTATATTCTTCCGTTCCCCGCCCAGTCTTTCCATAGGCACCAATACCATGAGAATCATCTGCAATTACCAGAATATTTTCCGGAAATTTTTGGTCGTATTTTTGGGAAAGGTGGGAAATAATATCCAGAGGGGCATAATCACCTCTCATACTGAATATACCATCAGTAATAATGAGTAACCTTTTTGCTTTATCGATGGAATCTGTTATTCTATCTTCGAGTTCATTCATATTAAGATGGGAGTAGATTTTTTTGTCTTTTGGTCTAGCCAGTCTAAGGGCATTGATGATGCAGTTATGGTTTAGTTCATCACTTATTACTATAGTGTCAGAAGTGATAAGGGGAGTTAGGATGCCTACCACAGTTGAATAAGCTGAACTGAATAACATAGCATCATCCCGGTGATGAAATTTTGCTAATTTCTTTTCGAGTTCTCGATGAGGTTGAAATGTTCCGCTGATAAAACGGACCGCTCCCGGTCCAACTCCGTATTCTTTGGTTGCTCTTTCCTCTGCTTCAATAATTTCCTCTCTTAAGGACATTCCTAAATAAGAGTTAGAATTCATTCTGATAAATTCCTGATCTCCTTTTCCTTTTAAAAAATATCGGGAGCCTTTTTCTCCTTGGGCTTTTTTGACTTTAGTTATAATATATTCTTTACCTTTTAATCGTCCTTCATTTTCTAATTCGGTTAAGGTTTGAGAAAGAACTTTTTCTATATTAGTTAATCCCATTTTTTTATCCTCCATATTAATTAATCTGCCAATCTGCCAATCTGCCAATCTGCCAATCTGCCAATTAAATTAGTCGTTAGTCGATAGTGAATAGTGAATAGTCGTTAGTACTTGGTTCTTGGTTTTTGTTTATAGTTTTTTGTAGGGGTCGAATTTATTCGACCCGAAACGGGTTCGATGAATCGAACCCCTACTCATTACACATTACTTATTACACATTTGGTTAGTTATCTAACCAAATGCTACACGCTCTACGCTATTCTTAGCTTAATTTTTAGTTTTTCAATCATATCTTTAGTCATTGCTTTTAGATTATAATCCGGAGACCAGCCCCAATCTTCTCTGGCTGCACGATCATCTAACTGGTTAGGCCAGGAATCAGCAATTGCCTGCCGCATGGGGTCAATATCATATTTCATCTCAAAGTCTGGGATATATTTTTTAATCTCTTGAGCAAGTTCTGCGGGAGTAAAACTTTCCGCAGTTATATTATAGGCATTTCTATGTTTTAATTTAGAAGAATCAGCTTCCATCAAATTTACTGCCGCTTTTAGAGCATCAGGTATATACATCATATCGAGAGAAGTATTTTTATCGAGAAAGCAAGTATATTTTTTATATTTTAAAGCTTGATAAAAAATTTCTACTGCATAATCAGTTGTCCCTCCACCTGGAAGGGTAAGGTAAGAGATAATTCCCGGGAATCGTACTCCGCGAGTATCTACTTTATATTTGAAATAATAGTAGTCACAGAGTAGTTCTCCGGTTACCTTGGTTAACCCGTAGATAGTAGTAGGTCTTTGAATAGTCTCTTGTGGGGTGCTATCTTTGGGGGTAGATGGACCAAAAGCAGCGATCGAGCTGGGGGTGAAAACAGCACATTGGTATTCTCGAGCTATTTCCAGTACATTATATAATCCATTAATATTAACTTTCCAGGCTAATTGAGGGTTCTTTTCTCCACTTGCGGAGAGGATAGCAGCAAGATGAAATACAGTATCTATTTTATATTTTTTGACAGCAGAATAAATTTCTGGTGCATTCAAGCAATCAATATGTTCAAAAGGTCCTTCTTGACCAATTGTCCCTTCAAGTTTTGGCTTAATATCTGAGGCAATAACTTTTTTATCTCCATATCTTTTTCTTAAAAAAGTAGTAAGTTCAGAACCAATTTGTCCCAGTGCACCAGTTATCAAGATTTTTTTCATTTTCTTTCCTTATTAATTCAATTTAGTTGAATTTAGAAGTCCACTGTCTATAACAGCAATAATAAAATTTTGGCTTTGTTAGTGTCATTCCCTCGAAAGAGGGAATCCATCTTTAGCAAGTATTATATTTATGATTTCCGCATCAAGTACGGAATGACAAAAAGAATTTTTATTCACTATATAAGTTTATCTTTATCTGTTCAATAAAATGAATGGCGTGATTTTTTAAAATCTCTTCACATTTGTTCTGGTTATTTTTCTCCAGGGCTTTTATAAGTTCTTCAAAATCTTTAGGAATTTGCAGAGAATAAGTATCATGTTCTTTGGCAAAGAACCAGAGACGGCCAATTCGATTTCGTAAGTTTTTCAAAGTATCAGCTAAAGTTTCATTCTTAGAAGAATAGTTTATTAAATCATGGAATTCAGCATCTAATTGAATTAATCTTTGGCGATCTTTTTCTTGCTTTATCTTCTCAAGAAGTTCCTTCATCTTATTTAATTCTTCCGGAGTTACTCTTTGGGCTGCTAACCTTCCTGAGAGTCCTATTAAGAATAATCTAACTTCGAAGACATCTTTAAGTTCTTGAAAGCTTATATCAGTTACATAAATGCCGTTATTAGGAATTATGTGAATTAGTTTTTCAGTCTCCAGAAGAATAAGCACTTCCCGAATGGGTACAGCACTAACTCCAAATTCTTTGGCTAATTCTTTAATGCTCAGTACCTGTTTTGGTTTATAATCTAAAAAAACTATCCTTTTTTTAAGTTCTTTGTAAATTTCTTGATTTACCATAAATATCACCGATATATTATCATTATATTAATAATATATCACTAAAATAATATAATGTCAATCCTATATTCGTAATATAGTATCGAGTATATAGTATCGAGTATCGAGTTAGAATGCAGTGATGAGTGATGTGTAATGAGTAATAAGAAAAGAGTTAGATAGTTAGCTAGTTAAGAAAATAGAATAAGGAAGTTAGAAGATAAGATAGTATCAAGTATAGAGTTAAGAGAAAGAGAGGTACCATAGAAAAAGAAGATGAGAAAACAAAAGTAAAAACGTTTTTGCCTAACTAATGAAATTAAATAATTGAAAAACATTTCTAATTTTGTTATATTAAGCTTAATAGGGTTCGATTTTTAAAACCCATAGGGGAACTTGAATATAAAAAATTAAGGAGGGATAATCTTGTTTAAGAATTCAGAAAAAATTGTGTGGGTAGATTTTAATACCTTAGAAAGTTTTATGGTAGATGTTTTTAAAGGAGTAAAAGTTCCAGAAGAGGAGGCTAAAATATGTGCCGATGTGCTGATTACGGCTGATAAAAGAGGGATAGATTCACATGGTATTGGTCGGTTAAAACCTTTCTATTATGATAGGATTAGGGCAGGTATCCAGTCACCAAAAACAAATATTGAAATCGTTAAGGATAGTCCTACTACCGCTGTTGTTGATGGTCATAATGGAATGGGGATGGTAATTGCAAAAAAATCTATGGCTCTGGCTATTGAAAAAGCTAAAAAAATGGGATTGGGAATGGTAGCAGTGAGGAATTCAACTCATTATGGGATTGCCGGTTATTATGTCTTAATGGCTATTGAAGCCGGGATGATTGGAATCAGCGGTACTAATGCCCGTCCTTCTATAGCTCCTACTTTTGGGGTAGAAAATATGTTGGGAACCAATCCCTTAACTTTTGGAATGCCTTCCAATGAAGAGTTTCCTTTTGTTCTTGATTGTGCAACTTCTATTGCTCAACGAGGGAAGATCGAGCTTTATGACCGAGCTGGAAAGGATATTCCTGCAGGATGGGTAATTGACCAGGAAGGAAGGGCCAGGACAGATACTCATCAAATTTTACAGGACTTAACCACTGGAAAGGCTGCTCTTACTCCATTGGGGGGTATCGGAGAAGAGACTGCTGGTTATAAGGGTTATGGTTATGCTACGGTAGTGGAGATCCTTTCTGCGGCTTTGCAAAATGGAAAGTATCTCAAAATGTTATCTGGAATGCAAGATGGCCAAGCAGTTCCAATTAATTTGGGGCATTTTTTTATAGCCATTAATATTTCTGCTTTTACAGAACTCGAATCATTTAAAAAGATAACTGGAGGGATTCTTGGTGCTCTTCGTGCTTCTAAAAAAGCTCCTGGAGAAAACAGAATTTATACTGCTGGGGAAAAAGAACATCTTGCCTGGTTAGATAGAAAAGATAAAGGTGCACCCATCAACAAGAATCTTCAACAACAGATTCTGGTCATAAAAGAAGAACTTGGTTTATCCCAGTATAAATTCCCTTTTGAAGGCTCTGCGAAAGCAGGTAGCGGAAATCCAGAGTAAAAAATTAGAGGGGAGAGTGTTAGGATCAACACTTTCCCTGAAATTGAAGTAACTCCTTCGCTCACTATGGCTTTGAAGATTTTAATGGATATCTTTTTAAACCTAAAAAAGAAGAATTTTATGGAATTATTCCCCAAGTTAAAAAAGTACCAATAGACGATATAATTAAATCAGGAATTAAATTAAGTAAGGAAGCGAGAAAAGATTTTACTTCCTCTTATCGGGAAACTATGAAAATATTTCCTATTTTGAATAATGATAAGGAATTTCTGACTCTAACCGAGCAAGAAATAATAAAAGCAGCAAATTCAAAAGAAGCTCAGAAGTTGATCGATTTGATGAAAAAAGATATATTGATGGGATTAGGATATTTAAACGGCTTTTTTGACCTATTAAAAAAATCAATGGAGTAAAAATTATAGTTTTTCGCTTTTCTGCTTTAAGTTTTTAATTTAATATAAAATTAAAGAATTTTACAAAAGATATAAAATAAAATAGAAGAAAGGAGAGATATTAAATGAAACAAGTTGCACAATTAGATGTTACTGATAATAAAAGATTAGTTTTATCTATAGGTGAATTTAGAGGAGCAGAGAGGGTTGATTTGAGGCAATATGTGAAAGTAAAAGACACCGACGAGTATATTCCTACTCCTAAAGGTATAAACTTCAGTGCTGAATGGATAGACGATTTTGTGAAGATGGTAGAAAAATTAAAAGAAAATTAATGAAGATTAAAATAAAATAGTGTTGTTTTAAGGAGATTAATTAATATGGAAAATGTGAATTATTTATCAGTAGTTGAAGAGGTTATGCAGCAGATAAAGTCTACCGGGGCCTTTTTGGTAGTTAAATCTAAAGTGGATAAAAAAATAAATCTAATGACTATTGGTTGGGCTGCCTTTGGATTTATGTGGAGAAAACCTATAATGACAGTTATGGTGAGAAAAAGTCGTTTTACTCATCATATTATCGAAAAGGCTTCTAGCTTTACGGTTAATATTCCTACTAATGATTTAGAGGAAGCCTTAAACTTTTGTGGTACCAAATCTGGTCGTGATTTTAATAAATTCAAAGAATGTAATCTTTCTATTATCCCTGCTCAAAAAGTTGATACTCCCGTTATCAACTTGCAGGGTTTTCATTATGAATGTAAAATTGTGTATAAAAGTATTCTAAATCCTGATTTTCTATGCCAAGAATATAAAGAAGATGTTTATACAGATAACGACTATCATACTTTATATTTTGGAGAGATAGTAGCTTGCTATAAAACAATTAGTTGACTAAATTTTATTTAAAAGAATTTTTTATAAAAAAGAAGGATTGTTTAGGATAAATGTAGAAAATAGAATTAATGAGAAGGAGGCGGTTTGTAAGATTAAATTATTCTGGTCTTTATCAAGTTTAAAGGTTGATTAAAAAATATTAAAGGAGGGATTATACGAATATGCTAAGATTTAAGTTAAGCAAAAGATTAATTATTTTTTCGTTGGCTTTCTTATTGATTTTGAGTTCTATTTCCCTTGTTTTGGCTGCTGAAAAAGAAATTGTGGTATTGTCGATTAATGACTTTCATGGGTCACTTGCACCCAGTGGTAAAAATGTGGGAGCGGCAAAACTTGTTGATGCTATAAAGACTGAAAAAGCAAAAAATCCAGAAGGAACAATTATAGTATCTGCTGGTGATAATTACCAGGGGAGTGCTATGTCTAATCTCTTATACGGTGAACCAGTTTCAGCAATGTTTAAAGAGATGGGTTTAGAACTATCTGCGGTTGGTAACCACGAATTTGATTGGGGAATTGATAGAATTACTAAATGGGCCGAAGATGGTGGATTTACCTTTGTCTGTACTAATATTTACGATAAGAGGACCAATCAACCGGTTGACTGGGCAGAACCTTTTGTCATTATTGAAAAAATGGGAATAAAAGTAGGATTTATCGGTTTGGCTACTCCAGAGACTGCCTATAAAGCTCTCAAAGCAAATGTAGAAAACTATGAATTCAGAGATCCAGTGGAAACAATTAAAGAGTGGGTACCTAAAATAAAGGATGCTGGCGCGGATATAATTATTGCCTTAACCCATCTTGGTGCATTCCAGGATAAAGAGGGAAATATTAGCGGTGAAGCTGCTGCTTTAAGTGAGGTGGACGGGGTAGAGGCAGTAATATCAGCGCATACCCATCAAAGTGTCAGTGGCCTGGTTAATGGTAAACCCCTGGTACAAGCATATTATAATGGCCGTTCAGTTGCCAAGCTGACTTTCGTTTTTGATGAAAACAATAAATTAGTAAGTGCAGAACCATTTTTGGATGACCTCTATAAAAGACCAGACACCCTGAAAGATGATGCTAACACCCTGGCAATTTATAATAAATACAATGAGGAATTGAAACCTGTTTTAGGAAAAATATTAGGTAAAACTACCGTGACCTTAGATCATGATAGATATGCCGGACCATCTTTACTGGGTGAGTGGGCCTGTGAAATAATGAAAGACAAAGTGGGAGTCCAAATTGCTATGACCAATGGTGGTGGACTCAGAGTTCCTATTCCAGCCGGAGATATTACTGCCGGGATACTATATGAGGTGATGCCTTTTGACAATACTCTCTATACGATGAAGCTATCCGGTGCAGACGTTAAAGCAAATATTGAACATGGCATAATGAATGAAGATATTGGTTGGGTCCAGATTGCCGGTGTCCGAGTAACTTATGATCCAAAAGCAGAGGCAGGCAAGAGAATTACCAGTATGAGTTTGGAAGATGGAACTCCGGTGGAGATGGATAAGTTTTATACTGTGGTAACCAATGACTTTATGGCTACCGGTGGAGATAAATATAACTTTGATAATGCTCTAGACAAATTGGATACCTTTATCCCGGTCAGAGATGCTATGATGGATGCAGTAGAAAAGGCCGGAGTTATTTCTCCTGAAAAACAAAATTGGCTATCTGAAGCAAAAACTGGTAAAATTTATGTGGTAGAAGTGGGGGATTCTGTATGGGAGATTGCCCAAAAATTTAGTACCACGGTAGAAAAGATTGTTGTCCTTAATGAATTAGCTAACTCAAGACTTATTAGACCAGGTCAGAAGTTAATTATACCGACAGAATAACAATGCTAATTTTAAAAAAAAGATAAAGGGGGTGTTAGCCTTTAGTTAAAAAAGTATTACCATAGTTTACTTGACTTAAAAAACAAAATAAATATTTTTAGGAGGAATATAAAAAATGAAAAAATTTGGATTGTTGGCAGGGATTTTTTTATCACTTTTGCTGATTTGTAGTTTGATAGTAGGAGCAGCTGATGAGATTGTTATCGGTGTTTACGAACCGATGACTGGACCTATGGCAGCTGGAGGTCAGATGACTATGGAAGGAGTAAACTTAGCTTTCGAACAAACTCCAACAGTTTTAGACAAACCTATTAAAATGGTTTTGGTAGACAATAAGAGCGAGAAGGTAGAGGCGGCTAACGCGGTAGCCCGTTTAATCGAATATGAAAAGGCAGTAGCCATTGTCGGAAGTTATGGTAGTAGTTGTGCTATACCAGGTAGTGAGGTTGCTAACAAGGCCGGCATTCCTATGGTAGGATGCTCTCCCACTAATCCATTAGTAACTTTAGGAAAACCTTATGCTTTTAGAGCCTGTTTTATTGATCCTTTCCAGGGAGCAGTAATGGCTAATTTTGCAGTAAGTAACCTTCATGCTAAAACTGCAGTAGTTATTCAAGATATCGCTTCTGATTATGCTGTAGGATTATCTAACTTCTTCCGAGAAGCTTTTATCAAATTAACTGGTGATCCGAAATCTATTGTAGGACTTATCTCTTATCAAACCGGAGACCAGGACTTTACTGCACAAGTAACTTATGCTGCCGGCAAAAAACCCGACGTGGTCTTTGTTCCTGCTGGTTCATATGGAGATGCGGCCTTGATTATAAAACAAGGAAAAGAGATGGGGATTACTGCAAACTTTTTGGGAGGAGACACCTGGGAAGCACCAGAATTTATTGAAGTAGGTGGAGAAGCAGTAGAAGGTGGATATTTTAGTACCCATTTCGATGCCACTGCAGTTACTACAGAAGCCGCAAAGAAGTTCAGTGATAGTTTTCAAAAGAAATATAATAGAGAACCTAGTGCTTTTGCTGCTTTAGGTTTTGATGCCTTTAATTTAGTAATTGATGCTATAAAGAGAGCAGGTTCAGCTGATCCTAAAGCAATTCGGGATGCCTTAGCAGTTACCAAAGATTATGAAGGTGTTACTGGAATGATTACCCTGGACTTCAATGGAGATGCTACCAAGGATGCCATAATTAAGACTATAGAGAATGGTAAGTTTAAATATGTAGCTACAGTACATCCTTTTTAACTAATGCTTATAGAATTAAATGTAAAATAATATCTTTTATTAAGATTGAAGAGGGGGACAGAATCCTTCTCTTCAATCTTAATTTAAATAACCGCAAAGTAAAAAAGTAAGTTATAAATAAAATTGACGATAGGATAAAACAATGAATTTAAATATTTTTTTACAGAATCTAAGCAATGGAATTTCTTTAGGTTGTTTATTTGCTCTTATTGCCATCGGATATACTATGGTTTATGGTGTTTTGCGCTTAATAAATTTTGCCCATGGAGATATATTTATGATGGCAACTTTTTTTGTTTATTATGCCATAGCCTTATTTTCTCTTCCCTGGGGTGTAGCTTGTTTGGTTGCGGTGGTATTAGCTATGCTGTTAGGTAGAACTGTGGAGAGAATTGCTTATAAACCTTTAAGGAATGCTCCCCGTATATCTTCTTTATGTTCTGCTATAGGAATGTCTTTCTTATTAGAGAATTTTGCCATAGTAGTATTTGGAGGAAGACCAAAAGCATTTTATCGCCCGGAGTTTTTTAGTAAAATTTTTATCCTGGGAGGGGTTAGAATTCCTGGAGTTAATTTTATAACTCCCATCGTCTCTATTATATTTTTATTAATCTTAACCTATATTGTTTATAGAACTAAAACGGGGTTAGCTATGAGAGCTATTTCTAAGGATTTTGATACAGCCAAACTTATGGGTATTAATTTAGATAGAACTATTTCTTTTACTTTTATTTTAGGATCAGGATTAGCTGCTATTGGGGCAGTCTTGTGGGCTTTGCGTTATCCTCAAATTTGGCCTTTTATGGGAGTATTTCCGGGATGGAGAGCTTTTATAGCAGCAGTTATTGGAGGAATTGGTAGCATTAGAGGAGCAATGGTAGGAGGTTTCATGGTAGGGTTATTGACGATTATGATAGTTGCTTTTATGCCAGGGTTAGCAGGATACAAAGATGCTTTTATTTTTATAATTTTAATTTTCGTATTGTTATTTAAACCAGAAGGAATATTTGGAGAAGAGTAGGTAGGTATAAAAAAAGTGAAGGGAAAAAAGAAAGATTATATTTTACTGAAGATTGCAACTATTTTAATTATATTTATATTTATTTTTATAGCTCAAAGAAGTTTTGATGCTTATATTATTAGAATTTTAAATTTATGTGGTATCTATGTTATTTTGGGTGTCAGTCTAAATTTAATAAATGGTTTTACTGGACAATTTTCTTTAGGTCATGCTGGATTTATGGCTATTGGGGCATATGTTTCCGCACTTTTGTATACGTCCCCAGAGATAAAAGAAGTAAATTATTTTATTACTCCTCTTATTTGGCCTCTTAATATTATTCAGATTCCTTTTATTTTTTCCCTTATTATGGCAGGATTAGTCTCAGCAGGAGTAGGTTTTTTAGTAGGCGCCCCCTGCCTGCGTTTAAAAGGAGATTATTTAGCTATTGTTACATTTGGATTTTCAGAAATAATTAGAGTATTATTCTGTAATTTACAGAGCATTACCAATGGACCTCTGGGGTTAAAAGGATTACCTAGTTATACTAATCTCTGGTGGACTTGGGGAATAGCTATATTTACAGTGTGGTTTATTAAGAATTTAATTAATAGCAGTTATGGCAGAGCATTAAAATCTATCCGAGAGGATGAAATTGCAGCAGAAGCAATGGGAGTAAAACTTTTTTATCACAAGGTACTATCTTTTATAGTAGGTGCATTTTTTGCTGGTATAGCTGGTGCTCTTTTAGGAAGTTTAGTTATGACTATCGATCCTAATACTTTTAGTTTTTTTATGACTTTTCAGATAATTATAATCGTTGTTGTAGGAGGCTTGGGCAGCATAACTGGTACGGTAATAGTGGGTGCTTTATTTGCTATATTAATGGAAGTGCTCAGGTCGGTTGAATCTCCCATGAGCCTTTTCGGATTAAATATACCTGGAATCCCAGGAATGAGAATGCTATTATTTTCTATTTTGTTGATGATTGTGGTCTTATTCTTTCACCAAGGACTTATGGGTACAAAAGAATGGTCCTGGGAATGGTTGTATAAAAAGTTAATGGGAAATAAAAAAGAGATAGAGGAAGGAAGTTAAAGAATAGATGAGTATTTTAAAAGTAGACCATATTACTATCCGATTTGGGGGATTGACTGCGGTCTCTGATTTTTATCTTGATTTAAAAGAAGGAGAATTAGTAGGTTTGATTGGCCCTAATGGGGCTGGTAAAACTACAGTTTTTAATATGTTAACTGGAGTCTATAAACCTACAAGTGGAAAAATTTATTTCAATAATCAAGAAATAAATATAAAAAAGGTTAGTGAAATTACCGCTTTAGGAATGGCGAGAACTTTTCAAAATGTACGTTTATTTACTAATCTCTCTGTTTTAGATAATGTAATGGTCGGTTGCCATTTACGTTTAAAATCTTCAGTTTTAAATGCTGTTTTTTATTTACCTAAATATGTACAGGAAGAAAGTGAAATAACAGAAGAAGCAATGAAATTATTGAAAGAAGTAAATTTAGAGAAATTAGAAAGTAATTTAGCAGGTGGGCTCCCTTATGGGCAACAAAGAAAATTAGAGATCGCTCGAGCTTTAGCCACTCGGCCCCGATTACTACTTTTGGATGAACCAGCAGCGGGAATGAATCCTCAAGAAACTAAGGATTTAATGAATTTTATCCTAAAAATTCAGGAAAAATATAAATTAACTATTATTTTAATAGAGCATGATATGAAAGTAGTAATGGGAATTTGTAAAAGAATTTTAGTTTTGGATTATGGAGTGACGATTGCTGAAGGAAATCCTATAGAAATTCAACATAATCCTGAAGTAATCAAGGCTTATCTGGGGGTGGAAGCACATTATGCTTAAGATTGAAGATCTTAATGTATTTTATGGCGGTATCCATGCCTTAAAAGGTATTTCTTTCGAGGTACCTCAAGGGAAGATTGTCACTTTAATTGGAGCAAATGGAGCTGGTAAGAGTACTACTTTAAGAACAATATGCGGGTTAGTAAAAGCAAAAAATGGGCAAATTAATTTAGCAGGAAGAAATATCACCAATCTTTCTACCGATGAAATAGTAAAAATGAGTGTTGCGATGATACCTGAAGGACGAAAAATATTTCCCAATTTAACGGTAAAGGAAAATCTTACTTTAGGAGCTTTTACCAGGGGCAATAAAGAGGAGATTACCCAGGATGAAGAGTGGGTATATAAATTGTTTCCCCGTATTAAAGAAAGACTCTGGCAAAAGGGGGGTACCTTATCAGGGGGAGAACAGCAAATGCTAGCAGTAGCTCGCGGATTAATGTCCAGACCTAAGCTTTTAATGTTGGACGAACCTTCTTTAGGGTTAGCACCTTTACTGGTAAAAGAGATATTTGAGATTATTCAAGAAATCCATAAACAAGAGATGACTATACTTTTAATCGAGCAAAATGCTTTTGCTGCTTTAAAGATAGCTGATTATGCTTATGTGTTAGAAACTGGACGAATTGTTTTGCAGGGTACAGGAGAAGAACTTTTACAAAACGAAGAAGTAAGAAAAGCATATTTAGGAGAATAAAACTTTTTTATAAATTATATGCTCATAAAATCCTGGCTATTTAATATTAATTAACCAGGATTTTTTTCTAAGGTAATTACTATTTTTATCGAGTGCAGAGATATTTATAATATAAGATTTTTTGATTAAAGGTTTAGAAGAAGTAAAAGAGATTTCATTGTTTTCTGGATTAAAAGTAAATCCTACTTTTGCTCCACCTAATTTCATAGATAGAGTTTTTACATCATAGTTATTATCCTCTAAAATTGCACCGATCTTTATAAATTGATCACTTTCTATTATACCGTCATCAGGAAAGATTTTGGAAGTGTGAAGAGGTTGTTGATTTAATATCTGGATAAAAGAATTAAATGAGTTGTTTCCAAATATAATCTGTCGATTTAATGAAAAAGGGTCAGCGTTAAGAGTATTATTCATAATGTTTGCATTAAGAATCCCTTCGTAATCTGCTTGAATAACTAAATTTATAATGGTTGGGCTATAAACTCCATAGGGATAGGCAAAGAATTTTACTTTACCCCCTATTTTAATTTCTAAAATTTCTTTAGATAGAAAAATTTCTTTTTTGATTCGAGCCAAATAATTTTCGTAATTTTCATTTTCTTTATATTGAAGTAGATTACAATGGCTTAAAGTATGTGAGCCAATTTCTAAATTGTTTTCAGTCATTTCCTTAATCTCTCCCCAGGTAAGACTGTTGCTGTTTCTTTCAATAAAATCGGTGTATATAAATAGGGTAGCTGGGAAGTTATATTTTTTAAGTACAGGGTAAGCTAAAGTAAAAGTAGATTTAAAGCCATCATCAATGGTTATTACTACAGGTTTTGGTGGAAGCTGACCATTTTTTAACCCTTTAAGCAATTCCGAAAGAGAGATTACCGAATAATTATGAGTGGCTAAATAGTTCATCTGTTTTTCAAATTCTATAATATTAATACTATAGCTGCTGCCTTCATCTTTAGTGAAATTATGATAAGTCAAAATAGGAATAACCGTTTCTTCTGCATAAACTATATTGTTGTTGATTTGATAAACATTGTGATAGGACATAGGTATGAATAAGAATAATGATAATATAAAGATTACCAACAAACTCTTATTTTTATTTATAAGAAAATGTGATATTTTTTGATTTGGCCACATAATAACCCTTTATAAATTTTTATTATTCAGTTAATGGTTAATTTATTAATTTTTTAAATAATTATAACATACTATAATTATTTGTTAATAAAAATTTAGGAAGGTAAGCCAAAGTTAGACCATATTGATTAGATTATAGTAATGCGAAATTAGATTATTGAAGAGATCAATTTTAAAATTTATGCATTACCCATTCAACTTTCCCAACAATATTAAAGTTATCGGTTTCTTTTACTAAAATGGGGGAATGATCTAAATTAGTACTTTGTAATATAATATATTTATTTTGCTTTACTATTCCTTTTATGGTAATTTCGTTATTCAATGAAATTAAGGCAATAGTTCCATTACTTACATCGTTTTGCCTTCTTATAATTACAATATCGCCTTCTTCAATTCTTTTACCTATCATACTTTTATCTTTTACTCGGATAGCAAAAAGATCTTTCATGGGAAGAGTTTCCAGCCCAGGAGGAATTGGACTATATCCTTCTATATTCTCTGAAATAGAAGAAGGTTTTCCTGTTGAGATAATATTGTAGATAGGAATTTGTTTGAAATCATCTTTGGTTTTTATAGGAGGAAGATAACCCATAAGGTATAAAAGATCTTCTGGTTTAACCTGATAAGCTTTAGCCAGTTTATTTAATATTCCGGCAGAAGGCTTTCTCTTATCCCTTTCAATTAAGGAAATGTATGAGTTAGATATGCCAGTTTTGAGCTCTACTTGCTTAGTGGTAAAATTGTTTTTTAACCTTAATTCTTTTAAATATGATCCTATTTCCATTAACGTTACCTCAATATCTTTTTGCTTGCAATTGTTATTATATAATATTTTTCTGATATAATTGTAAAAAAAAGTAAAAATTATTTTAAAAAACGTTAATAAATGTAATTTTTAGTGATAAAATTCTTACTAATGTTAGAAATAACTCATAACGCCTATGGTTTATAAAATAAAAGTTGGAATTAAAAAAAATAATTTGATAAATATTCTTGCCAGAAAAAATTGGAATTTCACCGAACTTGCACGGAGAATAGGCTATTCTTCCAGTATGATTACTTTATATCTGAATGGAGAAAGAATCCCTACAGCTAAAGTAAGAAGAAGAATGTTAGATGCACTGGGATGTGAATGGGATGATATTTTTTATATCATTGAATCGGATAAATCTCAGTTTTGAGTATTTTCAGAGGTTGGAGGCTAATGTTAAACCAAAGTAAAGAAAAAACAGAATTAGAAAAATTAAAAAAAGAAGTTGTTGTTTTAAATAAAGACCGACAGAGAATTATTAAAGAGCTGTCTTCCTTCCGGTTGATAATTTCAGAGATAAATAGCAACCCTGATCTGGATAGAGTGCTGGATTTAATCATTCAGAAAGCTATCCAGATAGTAGATGCCGAGCGAGGCTCATTGATGCTCTTTGACTCTCAGAGTGAGGAATTATATATTAAAAGCTCGGTAGGTTTAAGCAAAAGAACTATTTCTGGGGTCAGAATTAAGCCAGGGGAAGGGATTGCCGGTTGGGTCTTTAAAGAGGGTAAGCCTTTATTAATAAAAGAAGGGGCTAAGGATCTGCGGTTTAAAAAGTTTGAAGAGATAGAGGTGGAATTAAAATCTATAATCAATGTTCCCTTGAAGATAAAAAACCAAGCGATAGGAGTAATTAACGCTTATAATAAGAGGGAAGGTAATGTTTTTAATACAGATGATTTACAACTTCTTTCTGCCTTTGCCAATCAAGCGGCTATAGCCATCCAGAATGCTCAACTACATCAAGAAATAAAGAGTCTATCTATCACTGATGGTTTAACCGACCTTTATAATTTTAGATATCTCCAAGAACGTTTAGAGGAAGAAACAAAAAGAGCCCAAAGATTTAGACGACCTTTAGCTTTAATTATGGCAGATATAGATCACTTTAAAGAGTTCAATGATACCTATGGTCATCCAGAAGGAAATAAAGTTTTAAAAGTTTTAGCTAATATTTTAAAAGCTAATGTTCGGGAAATAGATATAGTAGGACGATATGGCGGTGAGGAATTTATTATTATTCTCCCAGAAGCTGACAGAGAAGAAGCCCAGAAAATAGCCGAACGAATCAGGATTAAAGTAGAGGAATATAACTTCAAGAATGAAGAAGACCATCTTAATAATCCTAATAGGAAAATAACCACGAGTTTAGGAGTAACCTCCTGTTTTCAGGGGAGCATCAGTCCACAAAATTTAATATACAAGGTTGATCAAGCCCTTTATCAGGCTAAAAGAAAGGGTAGAAACAGGATGGAGGTCATTTAATAAGATTATTAAGGATAGGGAATGTTTCTTTTAAGTGAGTGACTATAAAGTCTGCTTTATTCTTATCAGTATTATCTCCAGAGAATGTATTTATCCAGATAGTAGTCATTCCCATATTTTTTCCGCCAATAATATCTTTTTTGTAAGAATCACCCACCATAATGGATTCTTCTCCCTGACATTTGGCTTTATTTAAGGCAACCTGAAAGATTTTTGCTTCCGGTTTGTAGATTTGAACTTCTTCTGAAGTGGTAATAGAGTCAAACATTTCTTTAATGCCAAAGACATTAAATTGAAAATCCATATAGTCATTATCTATATCACTGATAATCCCTAGATGGATAGAGTCATTATTTCTAATTTGTTCGATGATTTCAAAGGTTTCTGGAAATAATTTTATATATTTTTTATGATTTTCAAAGTATAGTTCTTTAAACCAGTAAAAATCTTCAATAGAAGGTGTAATATCGTACTTGGAAAGTATTCCCTCAAAGGCTCTTTTGGTTGATTTAAGAAGAGGGGTAAAAGATTTTTCTTGGGGATTAACCTCAAGCAAAGTCATATCTTTAGTAAATAAAAATGAATTATATCTAATTACTAAATCTTCTGGTGAGGCAGGAAGGTTATATTTTTTAATAACCGCTTTCATCATGTGAAAATGAGCAATATTATCACTTTCTGCGTCCATTAAGGTTCCGCCAAAATCAAAAAATATGGCTTTATAATTTTTTACTTCCTTTTTATCTTCTTTTCGCATCTTGTCCTCCTTGTGTCTGTCCTACGAGAAGGATGGCATTTAATTTTCTTAACCAATTAACCAATTAACTCTTTCTTTATCACTTCATTACACATTACCTATTACTGCATTTTCCTAAACGCTATCCGCTATACGCTATCTTTACAATTATAACCGAAAATATTGATTTAATAAAGTAAAGCTTATAAGAAAATCAGACTGGATAAAAATAGGTTAATTTTTTTATAGCTTTATTCTTTTACCTGGGTAAGTAAGAGCAAGGTTATTAGAGCAAATATTAGTCCAGCCCAGAAGGGTGATTGAGCTCCCCATTGGGTTTTTAAATATCCTCCCAGGGAAGGTCCGATAGAACCGATTAAACCAGCGCAAGTGCCGATAAAACCGATTACCAATCCTCTTGATTGTTGATGGGATATATCGGCAAGAAATGAATCATAAGCAATGTGACAGCTCTGATAAAAAATGTATGATATGGCAAAAAGAAGGATAATTAACCATAATGAAGTACTTAAACTCCATAAAAGTATAAATATTCCAAGACCCAATGTACTAGATAACAACACTTTCTTGCTGCCTAATCTATCAATGATTTTTCCTCCCCAGAGACTGTAAAAAACTGCAGCAAGTCCTCCTAGAGCAAAAAATAAATTAATTTTGGATTTATCAAGACCCATTACTTCATTGGCATATAGTGATATAAAAGGTCCGTTAGTAGTAAGATTAAATAGAAGAAAAAGAGAAGAAAGAGCTAAAATAATAAGTAACATCTTTTTATTAAATAGTTTTTTAAAAGAATCAAATTTATTAATTTTTGTCTGATAGTGATGAGTTTCTTTTAGCCAGAGCATTCTAACCAGAGCACATAAAAAGGTAGCAAGAGAACTAAGATAAAATAAATATTTTATTTCTATTCGTGGAATCAATATTATGCCTATAGCCGGACCAATAGTCATTCCTAAAATTGCAAAAAGTTCAAGTATACTATAGGCTATCCCCCTTTTTGTTTTTGGAACAGATTCAGCAATCATTGAATAGAAAGAAGGTAGTTGAAGGGCGCTTAAGCTATTAGCGATGATCAAAAAAAGTATTAAAGTTGTCCAATGAGAAGAATTAGCGGCTAAAAAATAGCAAAGCGGAAGGGCAAAGGTGGGAATAATTATTAACCGTTTTCTTCCGAAAATATCAGAAAGTATTCCTCCTAAAAATTGCATTAGGGCATAAGAAAGAGCAAGCAAGGTGTAAGAAAATCCTACTTGAAAATCGTTTGCTCCTAATTCTAAAAGATAAATAGGAAGAATAGGATACCAGGTAAAAAAAGTAGTTACCACAAGAAAAACTGTAAAAGATAATACAGAAACATTTTGTGCCAGGAATAAGGATTGACGGATTTTGGTTAAGAAATTCATTATAAGACTCCTCAAGTTGAAATTAGTACTAAATTTTTTATATAAACTATGGTAAAATATGAATAATTATAGCATAATAAAAAAGATAAGGCAGTAAAGGAGAAAAATAAAAAGGGAAAAGATCTTAGTGAAGAATATTATAAAAAAAGGAGTGATATAAATGGAATTGAAGATAATAAAAATGGAATTTCCTGAGGATGCCAATATAATTATTGGTCAGACTCATTTTATTAAAACTACAGAAGATCTTTATGAAGTGATGTTTAACGCAGTGCCGGGAATAAAATTTGGTCTGGCTTTTAATGAAGCCTCAGGTCCTTGTTTAATTAGAGCAGAAGGAAATGACCAGGAATTAAAATCTTTAGCCATAAAAAATGTAAAAGTTATCGGAGCAGGGCATATTTTTGTAATTATCTTAAAAGATGCTTTCCCTATTAATATATTAAATAGTATTAAAAATTGTCCTGAAATTTGCACCATATTCTGTGCTACAGCCAATCAAGTTGAGGTTATAATTGCTCAAACCGATTTGGGAAGAGGAGTATTAGGAGTGATTGATGGATATCCACCTAAAGGAGTGGAAACAGATAAGGATGTCCAGGAGAGGAAAGAGTTTTTAAGAAAAATTGGGTACAAATTGTAAAGATAGCGAATAGCGTTTGGTGAGTAGAGTGATTGGTAATGTGTAATAAGTGACGAGTGATATGTAGGGGTTCGATTCATCGAACCCGTTCCGGGTCGAATAAATTCGACCCCTACCTGATGAAGAAATTACCTCGTCTTTATTCCCTCTCCTTGGAGGGAGAGGTTTCGGGTGAGGGGGATAAATCTTCACGCGATACGCAATACGCGATACGATATACTGACGACTAATTTAATTGGGAGATGAATTATATATTATAAAAGGAGTGAAATGAATTATGAGAAGTAAACTTTTTAGATCAAGTAAGGATTGTATGGTTGGAGGTGTATGTGGAGGGATTGCTGAATATTTTGATGTTGACTCTACCCTGGTTAGATTACTAGCGGTATTGGTTGTCCTTTTAGGCGGTGCAGGAGTTATTGCTTATATTATTGCCTGGATTGTAATCCCCAAAAATCCGGAACAAGAATCTGATGAAAAATTTGAAAAGAGAGAAAAAATAAAGGAAAAGATTAAGAAAGGCGCTGAGAATGTTATAGAAGAGGTTAAAGGGCATTTTGAATCAAAGGAATCTAACCATAATACAGAAAGAAATAGAAGGATTTGGGGAGGTATAATTGTAATAATTATTGGAGTAATTTTTCTATCTGGCAGTCTTTTCCCCTGGGTGGTTTGGGGTAATTTATGGCCTTTAATTGTAATTGCACTGGGTATAATCATTATGGTTCAGGCATTTAAAAAATAATTAATGGGGGGTTTATGTCATTAACTGAACAGATAAAAGAGTTAGGACCAGAAATTGACCTGGAGATAATTAGAATTACTAATGCTGAAGACTTTCCGGAAACAGAAAAGCAGATTATAGAAAATATAAAAAAGGGCTATATTCCTAAAAGTGATTATTATGCTTCGAAAAATATTTCATCTAATAACCCACAGGTAAACAGAATTGGAAAAAGATGTAATCCGAAGAGTATTTTAAAAAAAGCAAAGTCTATAATTAGTGTGGCTCAAGATTATTTGATAGAAGAGACAGAAAATATAACCGATAAAAAACAACTTTGTGGAAAAATTGCTAAATATGATGTTGGTAATTTCTATTATGATTTAAAATTAAAATTAAAAAAGATAGTTGATTTTATAAATCAAAGAAGTGATTTTAAATATAAATCTAAAAATAAATCTTGTTATGTATCTTTGGTGGAAAAGCCAATTGCCGAACGAGCTGGGGTTGGTTGGTATGGAAAGCATGGTATAATTATTACCGAAAGATTTGGTTCCTGGGTAGTCTTGGGAGAAATTATTACTGAATTAGAATTACAGGCAGATGCTCCGCTTCTCCAAAGCTGTGGTGATTGTAAAATATGTCTAGATTTGTGCCCCACTCAAGCCATAGTTTCTCCTTATCTAGTCGATCGCACCAGGTGTCTGCAATATATTTCCGAAAGACCAATGAAAGTACCTCTAGCTTTCAGAGAAGTCTGGGGAGATAGATTATATGGTTGCACCACCTGTCAGGAGGTTTGCCCAAAAAATATTAAGATAAAACCCAGAAAATACCAGCCCAAATATGGATATATCAGTTCAAGCGTTCCCTTAATACCACTATTACAAATTAGCGAAGAAGAATATCAAAGGTTTTTTGCTTATAACCAGATTGCCATGAGACCCAGAGAAGCAATTAAAAGAAATGCCGCTCTGGCTTTAGGAAATATCGGCGATCCTCGGGCGGTTAATCCTTTGATAAAAGTCTTACAAGAAGATGACAACTCGATGGTGAGAGGTCATACCGCCTGGGCGCTGGGTAAAATTGGAGGAAAAAAAGCAAAATTTTCTTTAGAAAAGGCTCTAAAAATAGAAGAAGATAGGGAAGTAAAAGAAGAGATTGCTAATGCCTTAAGGATGATTTAAATAGATTGATCGGAGGCATATAAGCCTTATTCGCATCTCGTAAAATAAAATAGGAATCAGGAACCAGAATTCAGGAGTCAGAAAATTATTAGCGGATGGTGTTTAGAAGGTAGGGGCTTGATTTATCAAGCCCGTCTTGGGTCGGATAAATCCGACCTACGCTCTACACTATATAAGTTTTTTGCTTTTCGCTTTAAATTTTTAATTTAATTGTATAGGAATTTTATTTTTTAACCCCCACCCAAACCCTCCCCCTTTAAGGGGGAGGGAAGGGAGGGGGTGTTAACTCGATAAGATTCACAATTTAAAAGGAAGGATTTTAATAGAAAGAATGATCCAGGTCGCAGGATTGACTAAGATATTCAATGATAAAAAAAGAGGTAAGATAGTAGCAGTTAATAATCTGAAGTTTAACTGTAGAGAGGGTCAGATATTTGGATTATTAGGTCCTAATGGAGCAGGTAAAACTACCACTTTACGGATTTTAGCTACTATGATGCTCCCCACTAAAGGGGAAGTTATAATAAATGGATTTGATGTGGTTAAGGATGCTAATAAAGTAAGAAGGCAGATAGGATTTTTATCCAGCGAAACAGGGTTATACGACCGTTTTACCCCTCGAGAGACTATAAAATTTTTTGGCCGAATTAACGGGATGGAAGATAAAATTATTGAAAAAAAAATGGCTGAAATATTTCATAATTTAGATATGGAAGATTTTCAAGAGGTTAGAGTACATAAACTTTCCACCGGAATGAAACAGAAACTCTCTATTGCTCGCTGTATTATTCACGATCCCCCCATATTGATTTTAGACGAACCGACCCTGGGTTTAGATATAATTACTGCTCGAACTGTAACTGAATATGTTAAAAGATTTAGAGAGCAGGGAAAATGCATTATTTATTCTACTCACCTAATGCGAGAAGCGGAAAGATTGTGTGATGTAATAGCAATTATTCATCAGGGCAATCTTATTGCTCAGGGAAGATTAGAAGAATTGAAGAAAAATTCATCATCTGAAGATTTAGAAGAAATATTTTTTGAATTAATAACTCAAGGAGAGAATTTAGAATGAATTGGAAAAATATCAAACTTATTTTTATTAAAGAGTTAGTGGGGACGGTCCGGGATAAAAGGACCATCATTGCTATGATCATAATCCCTTTAATCTTTTATCCTCTTTTATTTATGGGAATTGGCTATTTTAACCAGATGGGAAATGAAAAATCAGAGGAGGCTATCTCTAAGATTATAATAATCGGAGCAGAATTTTCCCCTCCACTGGTGAAATATTTTCAAAACAACCCCAAAATTGAAATTCTTTCTATACCAAATAATCCTCTACTTAAACTACAAAAAGGGGAAGTCCAATTAATTTTAATCATCCCTTCAGATTTTAAAGATAGAATAGAAGAAGGAGAATCCGGTCCACTTATTTTGAAATATGATGCTACAGAGACCAAATCAAGGATAGCTCAAAAAAGAATTAATCAAGCAATTGCAGAATACGAAAAGGAGATAATTTCTCAACGGCTTTCTATGATGCATTTAAAAGAAGAATTTATTCGTCCTTTAATTCTTCAAACGGAAAATGTAGCGTCACCACAAAAAGTGACTGGCTCATTATTGGGAGTTTTACTCCCTTATTTGATTGTAATACTCATCTTTGTAGGAGCGATGCATACAGCGGTAGATATTACTGCTGGCGAGAAGGAAAGAGGGACTATTACTACTTTATTAGTAAGTCAAATAAATCGATTAGAAATTGTATTAGGAAAATGTTTTGCCGTAATGTTGATCTCTTTTATCAGCATGGTTTTAGGTTTGATAGGGCTTACTCTGGCCTTTTTATCCGGAACTTCTATTATGGGAGGTATAGAAGGAGTGGAATTTGGAATTTCTTTTAGTACTATCTTTTTGCTATTTTTAGTATTGCTCCCTTTGGTCGGATTAGCTAGTGCAGTTTTGATCATGGTAGGTATATTTGCCCGCAATATTAAAGAAGCTTCAAGTTATATTACTCCTATATATATGTTGACTATCTTTTTAGGAGTAATCTCCATAAGTCAAGGAATAGAATTGAGTGGTAAAATGTTTTTAGTCCCGGTATTAAATAGTAGTTTTGTTTTTAAAGAAATACTAATGGGGAAGATTTATTGGAGTCACATTATTACTACTTTTAGCGCAAATATGGTTATTGCTACCTTAGCTCTACTAGGTGCCACTCGCCTTTTTACTAAAGAAGAAGTTCTTTTCAGAAGTTAAAAATAGTACCCTAAGGCCGGTAGGACAGGCATCCCCTGTTTTCACTGGGGCAGGCTCGCCGGCCCTAAAAGGTGATAAGCAATGGAAAAATGCAACCAGGTTATCAATCAAGGAAAACAAAAACAAGCAAAAGAATATCAGAAGAAAAAAATTATTTTTAAAATAGTTGGGGCCGCTCTTTTTTTAAGCTATTTTTTAATATTAATCTTCTGCAACTTTTCTTTTACCATTAAAGAAAAAATATGGCATTTTATTGATCTGGAATGGCAGGTTATCGCCCTATATATTTTCTTTGTTCTAACTGCTTATAATTTAATTTCCTTACCTTTAGAGTTTTACACCTCTTATACCTTCGAGCACAAATATCATTTTTCTACTCAAACAGTCAAAGATTGGTTCAAAGATTATTTAAAAAGTTATCTTTTAAGTTTAAGTTTGGCTGTCCCTATTATGGAAGGAATTTATTGGGCTATCAGAATATTTCCTCTAAATTGGTATCTGATAGTATCCATCTTTACTATTTTTTTAACTGTTCTTTTAAGCTATCTTTCCCCTATATGGTTGACTCCTCTTTTTTTTAAACTGAAAAAGATAGAAGAAGACAATGAATTAGCCCAAAGGTTAATTAGATTATGTAATAGGATAAATACTAAAGTTAAAGGGGTTTATGAAATAAATTTTAGTTCAAAGACTACTAAAGCCAATGCTTATCTTTCTGGATTAGGGAATACTCGGAGGATTGTAATAGCCGATAATCTTTTAGAAAATTTTACTCTCGACGAAGCAGAAGTTGTGTTTGCTCATGAATTAGGTCATCAGGTTCACAAGGATCTTATAAAAGGAATATTTTGGATCAATTTGATGTATTTGGGCGCTTTTTATTTTACCAGTCTTATTTTAAAAAAATTTAGCTTTTATTTAAGATATGAGTTAAGTGATATTTCCAATTTCCCTGCTTTCGCTTTATCTATGGTGGTTATTATTTTTTTAGGGGGTATTCCTCTTAATTTTTACTTTAGAAAGAGAGAGTGGAATGCTGATAAATTTGCTTTAAAAATAACTCAAAAAGGAGACGCCTTTATAACCTCTATGGCCAAGTTTACCAACCGAGATTTAGCTGATGCCTATCCTTACCCTTTAATTGAATTTCTATTTTATACCCATCCTTCTATTGGAAAGAGGATTAATTATGCTCAGAATTTTAAAAAGAAGATTGGATTAAAATGTAAAAAAATAATTTTGTAGCTAATTTTGTAGTAAATTATGATTTTTTGGTTATAATTATGTTGTAGGGGCTCGATTTCTGTCTGCGTGCAGGCACGCACAGGCAGGCAGGTAGACACATCGAGCCCGCTCAATACCGGGTCGGATAAATCCGACCCCTACATTACCATTTTGTTTACTTTTTGGGCTATAATTGTATTATAATATTATAATAATAAAGATAGATCCTAATCCTCACTAGAAATTTTAGAAATTGTTATTTTTTTCTGAAATATTTTAGCTTTTTGTAACCTTCGAAGTAAGGGAAGATATTTACTAAATATTTTTTAATAAATTTAAGGAGGAAGTATTGATGAATTATTTTCTAACCGAAGAACAGGAAATGATAAAAAATTTAGTAAAACAGATTGCCCAGGAAAAGATTACTCCAGTAGCTATTGAATTAGATGAAAAAGGAGAATTTCCCTGGGAACTTATGAAAATATTTGCTCAATCAGACTTGTTTGCCATATTTGTTCCAGAGGAATATGGTGGACTGGGGAAGGGTGTTTTAGACTTGTGTATTATAATAGAGGAATTAAGTAAAGCCTGTGCTGGAGTTGCGGTATCTTATGCTGCGAGTGCTTTAGGCACTTATCCTATAATATTATTTGGTTCAGAAGAGCAGAAGAAAAAATATTTACCTCAGATAGCTAAAGGGGAAAAGTTAACTGCTTTTGCCTTGACCGAATCAGATGCAGGCAGTGATGCCGGAAGTATTCGTACTGCTGCGGTTCGTGATGGTAATGATTATATTCTAAATGGTAATAAACAGTGGATCACTAATGGAGGAGAAGCAGAAATTTACACTGTAATTGCCATAACAGATAGGGCTAGAGGCAGTCGTGGTGCCTCAGCATTTATGGTAGAAAAAGGAACTACGGGTTTTAGTTTTGGTAAAAAAGAGAATAAAATGGGAATTCGTTGTTCTGCTACTCGGGAATTAATCTTTAATGATTGTAGAATTCCTAAAGAAAATTTAATCAGTGGAGAAGGTAAGGGATTTTTAGTGGCGATGAAAACCCTGGATAAATCACGACCAGGAGTAGCAGCTCAAGCTGTTGGTATTGCTCAGGGGGCTTTAGATGATGCGATAAAATATGCCCGGGAACGGATTCAATTTGGAAAACCTATCTCTTCTTTTCAAGGGATTCAATTTATGTTAGCCGATATGGCTACTCAGATAGAAGCAGCTCGAGCATTGTTGTATGCTGGAGCACGATATATTGATAGTAATGCAAAAGATATTTCCAAAATATCCTCAATGACCAAATTATTTGCTTCTGATGTAGCGATGAAAGTTACCACTGATGCAGTACAAATATTTGGTGGTTATGGTTATATGAAAGATTATCCGGTAGAAAAAAGAATGAGAGATGCCAAGATTACCCAGATTTATGAAGGAACCAATCAGATACAAAGAGAGGTTATTGCCTTACAATTAATTAAAGAAGCAGCTAAAAATAAAAGGTAAAATTTGGTGCCTGGCACTAAATTTTACCTTTTATTCTGCGTAAAGAAAGGGGGTATGAAGAAAGATAAAAAAATTTCTAAAAAAGAAGGATTTTTTAACTTATTATAGTATAATAAAATATAGTAAAAAATAAAATAATTTCTTTTAAAATATTATAAAATAAATAAAGGAGATAGATATTATGAAAATAAGAAAAGTACTTACATTTCTAATCGTTTTTTCCATTTTAGCTATGATGAGTCTATCAGCTTTTGCAGTCAGTAGCTCAAATCTAGCTAATAAATTTCAATCCAATGGTGACTTAATTCAAAGTTGGTACTGGCTCCGAGATAATAATATTCAAGATTACGCTCAGTGGACATTTGAAAATATACCTTCTGGAAATAATGATTTAATCCTGGAAATTACTGCTTTAGCTACTAACCGTTCTGGAGGAGGCAGAGGTTTCCCTGCGGATTTCCTACTCATCTATGAAGTTCCAGGCGGAAATGTTTTTATTACTCAAAAAGTTAGTCTACCCAATGTATCATCAGCAAATGATCCGGTGGGTTACACTTGTAGTGGTCAGGTTATTATCCCCAGATCAGATCTTCAGGGGGCCTCTGTTCTCTTTCTACGAACTGAGAGAATCTCTCCCCATACTAATCACCTAGCTTTTAACAAAGATAGTATTAAAATAATAGAAACTACAGCAGAAGAAAATTACCCTCCTTACCAGGGAAATCAATTACCTGATACCAATAATCAGAATGAGGCATTTTTAATTCAACCTGGTATTTATCACGGAAGTCTTGGTGCGCAAATATCAGGAGGTCAACGGGACAATGAGGACTGGTATAGTATAAACCTTCAGGCGGGACAATTATTATTCTTCAACTTACCCAACCTTCTACTGGATCCTTTACTCTTTATCTGAGACCACCTGAATTAACTTCTAATGTGGGTAGCGCTACCATTCAGGATAATACCAAGACTCTGCAGTATGTAGCCAATATTACCGGGATTTGGTATATTAAAATAATTCGTTCTTCTGGAGAAGGAGAATATCAACTTTCCATAAATATTCAGAATCAGAATGATGCTGGTAGTAATCGAGATGCTGGAGACACTCCTGAAGAAGCAATTGCCCTCCTTTATCCCGGAATCTTTACTGGATTCTTACAGAGAGCAGATAATGTTGATTGGTATAGTATAAATTTACAAGAAAGACAGACTATTAATCTTAAACTTTCTATGCTTTCTGATGCCTCTTTTGGTCTTTCCTTGACTCGCCCAGGCTCTACTTCCGGTGTAGGTTCAGTCCAAATCCAGGATAAGATTAAGACTCTTCAATATGTAGCTAATGTTAGCGGAATTTGGTATATCAAGATAATCCGTTCTTCGGGAGAAGGAGAATATCAACTTTCAGTAAACCTCTCTGATTACCCATCTGATCAAACAGGCCAATCACAGTCTGGTTCCTCACCGATATTTACAGCTAATAAATTTTATTCCAATGGTAACTTGATTCAGGGTTGGTATTGGTTGAGGGATTCTGCTCTGAAGCAGTATGCGGAATGGACCTTCGAAAATGTCCCCCCAGGTACTGAAAACCTATTGCTGAATATCACTGCACTTGCTACTAATCAGGCTGACGGAGGAAGAGGTTTCCCAGCAAAGTTTAAGCTTATTTATGGGTTTCCAGGTAGTGGATCAATGGGAGGGGTTTTCCAAACTATGGAGGTAACTTTACCTAATACCTCACCTCGAAGTGATCCGGTTGGTTACACCTGTCAGGGATTAATTATGATTCCCAGGTCTTTTATTGCTGGAGCTTCCACTTTTTTCTTTAGGGTAGAACGTATCTCATCTAATGATAACCATGTAGCTTTTAATAAGCAAAGTATTACTTTATCTACTGGAGAGCAAACTTCTGGTTTTTATCAGATAGAAAGTCCAACTACTAAATAAGTATCCATAAAATTTTATTTAAAAACTACTATAAAAAGTGGTAGGTAATGGTAAATATTAAGGGATAAGAGTATCTTTCTTTTTTAAAGATGCTCTTATCCTCCCTAAGAAGAGCATAAAAGTTTTAAAGGAAATAACTTGTATAAGGTGAAATATAAAATATGAAATTAGCCTAAAAAATTATTTTGTCCAAGTTATTAAAAAGAATTTATTAGTTATTAAAAAATTATAGAAGTAAGGATTGTAATTATGAATAAAAATTATTTAAAGATAGAAGTCATTTTTTTATGGTTAGTAATTATAATACTAATTTTTTCCCTCCTCGTTCAGGCAAAAGCTACCAGAGATACTCCCCAGTTAACCTCTTTGGAAGCGGCTGCCCTGGCTTATCAAGAAGCTCGAAAGTGGGACCGTGAAGCGGTCTTATGGTATATGAATCCTCCGGGAAGAGAATTAGATTATCATTGGGGAGAAAATGACCTTTCCTGGGAATGGGGGATTATTTTTATGCGACCCCGAGATGATAAAAGTTATTATATCCAAATTGTAGATAATCAAATTGTCTCAATAGAAGAAGGAGGAGAATATGTCAAAAGATTATCCCCTATCCTTCCTTCTTTTCCTAAAGATAGACCGGGAATTTCCATGCAAGAGGCAGCCCAGGTGGCTTTTGCTGCTGGTGCCCCTTCCTGGGATAGAGCTTCATCAGTATATATTATCGATAGTTCTGTGAGCACTTATCGAGGAAAACCAGTATGGTATTTTCTCTTTGACTCTCAATTTGCAGCTTACACTATAGACGGATTAACTGGGGAATTATTAGCCCATGATTATTTTGATCCTGAGACTCTTAAAAAAATTAGTCCAGGAGAAGTAAAATATAAATTTTATCCCGACAAAGTGGCTAAAATCAAAGAAGAAAATTTTATCTACGAATTTTTTGAAGCTATAGATCAAAAAAATTTTGAGCAAGTATTTTCTATGATGGATGAAAACCTTGCTGGTAATGAGAATACGCAGGAGATGTGGAAAGCTAATTTTTCCAGTTTAGACAAGATTAAGGTGATTTGGCTTCATCCTGAGGAAGAACAAAAATGGCCTAATCATCAGCCTTTTTACGAAGTAAATATCTATACGATTTCTAAACCGGGTTCTCCCTATTACGGTTGGGATGAGGGAAGAAATACTCGCTGGATAACTGTTGCAGCCGAGGAAGATAAGTGGAAAATAGTCTCTATTGCTACCGGCCCTTAAAAATAAATTATTATCAATATAATATAAAACCCATATTTCACTATTAGATAATTCTTGATGGAACAATTATCAAAGTGTAATTACTATCAGTTCATAACCGCATAGATAAAATAATGCAAATATATATTCAAAGAAGATGGGAAGGGGGTGTAAAAAAATATGAAGCTAACTCGTATTTTTTTAATTATTTTAGTTTTTATTTTAGTATTAAATCCGGGATTGTTAGCAGCAAATGAGGATGAAATAATTACTGTTGAGGCGGAACGTGTGTATGTTCATTATATAGATAATGCAATTATTCCGCCATTTTTTGGGACAGATACAGTTAATCGAGCATTAATTTATGGTGACTATGTACCATTGTATCTTTCCAATCCTTCAGTTTTTGAACCTTATCCAATATCTCAGTTATATAATCCGCCATATAAAATATTGTCTAGTTCTGCTGAAGGACTGATAAGTATTTGCGAAGATGAAAGTCATCCTGATCACAATTCGGCACTACTATGGCGTTCTATGGCAGACGCATTGGTAAGTATGGATAATAAGAAGAATCAAGTGCGTGATAATTTAGAATCCAGTTCACTTAATAATGCTTTAGATATAAATCATTTAGGAATTTCTTCATATACGATTGAAGGGGAAAATCCATCATCAGTATGGAAGTACGATTCAGTTAATAGCTTACAAAGGCTTTATAATACGGATTATTTAATGCAGCAGGATGCTCGGATCATTGCCCCAATGAATCAATGGAATAGTATTACCTATAATCCGGCCGAGGATTATATTGAGGCTTTTGACGAACTTTTGCATCCAGTACCGGATATGAGTTTTTTAAAAGAAGTTTTTGGGCGCAGTGGCCCTTTGGGGGATTTAGGATCAGCTCTTGCTGATGTGGCTACCCCTTACACTTTTCTTCCCGCCTTATTTATGCTTGGTATGGATATCTATTTGCAATCTCAAGAACAGATTGGTTTTCTTCATCCAACTACTACCGGTTACAAGCTATCTCCTTGTCCGGAATCAGGGATGATCATGATAAAAAATAATGGACAGCAGATGATTTACAATATTAGCGGAGGAAAAAGTGGTACTATTAAAAATATTCCCTCCGGTGATTTTGGTACTTTCTTTGTTGATGCAGTAAACAGTTTTAGTGGAGGGATAAGACCATCAGTATCTTTGATTAATGATGATATGTTAAATGGCGGCAGAGTTCAATATAACGATATATCTTCGGAATATCAATCCCAAGATTATTCTTTAAATTTAGAAAGCCATGTTGGAGTAGCGCAAAATAATCTTGAGCTTTGTAATACTGTAATATGTAAAATTCAAGGTTCTGGTCGTATAGCCATGATACCATTTAAAATAGGCAGTTGGTTTAAATGCGACCAGGATCAAAAAGGGGATATTAAAAGCAAAACAACTATAGGTGTTCGTTTTAAAGATGATGATAAATACTATACTTATGATTTAGCTAATTGTACTTTAAATAATATTAATAATAGTATTAGTGCTAATCAAAACGGAATTTTGATGTGGAGTGGAGTAATTTCTATCGATGCAGAAGAATATGGAAAAAGTCAGATTGAAGAAATATACCTTGCTCTTAATTCAAGTGCAAAAAAGACTTTCGGATTAAATAAACTGAATTGCCACACTTCCCTTTCTTTTTCGCCTTATTTTTTAAAGCCGATCATATCTTTACCCCAGGATATCGAAACCTTTTCTGGAGAAAAAGTGACCTTTCAAACCGAACCTTTAGAAGCACTTACCAATGCATCCGTAAATGTATCTTGGGAAATACCCTCGGTGGCAGAACCTTTAGAAGGATATATAACATCTCATACCTTTACCGAAATCGGTACATATGAATGTAAATTAATTATTGATCCAGAATATCAAGCTCGACCTCCTGCTGTCGAGGTTACGGATCCCCAAGAAAAATTTTGGAATACAGATGCCGGTAAAATGGTCTGGTCTTTTCAAGTAAAGGTTTTACCTCCGGTAGATCTGGAAGTAAGCTGGGAAATGTCTCCTTGCTTTCCCTTAAATTCTAAAAATTATCCCGGACACTTATTTTATCCGTATCCGGGAAGAAAATCTTCTTTTATCTTCTATTTAACTAATAAGGGAAATAAGGATTTTTTAATTGCAGAAAATGATTCCTCTTCTCTACCTTTAACCCTTTCTTTTTATATTGATCGAGATGATAATCAAATCTTTTCTCCCCAAGAACTGGTTTGGAGCAAGCAAATAACTGGAGTGAAGGCCCAATCTAGCGTTTTTTTTAATTTGGAAAAGATTTTTTCTATGGATAAGCTGGAAGGAGACCTATATGAAGATCAGACCATCTATAAAGCGGGATTTCATCAGTGTAAGTTACAAGTCAATACTTTATCGCAAGAGAAAAACCAAAAAAATAATTTTATAATAGAAGATAAAGAATTCGTGATTTCTCCGGAAATGGCTACTCCTGATTTTGCAGTGGAAAATGCTACTTACACTATCGATCAGTATAAAAATATAGCCATAAACTTTGATTTAGCAGAAAAGTGTGTAGATACCAATATAGTAGATAAGTGGAACTCTTATCATAAAGGTGACCCCTTTGTCCCTCAGTGGGGACCAATTTCCTATGAATTATGGCTGCGAGATGGTTATCTTCTATATTCGGGAGAGGTAACTGAGCTACTTTACCATGAAACCAAATCCCTTCAGTTAGATAGTATAAATCTTAGTTATATTCCAGCAGGGAGATACGAAGTATATTTGGGAATTAATCCGACAATGCTTTCACGAAAGCTTTTACCTGAATCGAACTGGAACAACAATGACGGTCATATGGGTTGGCTTACTTTAACTGATGATACCACATCTCCTTGGTATACTAAAGGAGGTGACCGGGGTCATACCGGGTGGAAAAATATCAATCTTAAACCACCCCTAATTACCGACTTGGTTATTGATACCGCTGGGATTCCGGTGGATATGGTGTGTAATTCTAAATATTTTTATGTGCTTACCAGTTCTGGTGCGATTGAAAAATACAATACTTCTGGAGAGTTACAATATACCATTTCTGGCTTTGATGGAACACCTCTACTATCATCGGTTATGCTTCTCATTTATCCGGATACTGAAAATGAGAAATTATTAGCTTTTTCAGATGATTATAGGCTAGTTTTAATAAATACTCTGACTGGGGAAAAAATTTGGACTAGTAGTCATAGATTTACTGAAACAACCTATGGTTCTAAACCTAATCTTAAAGAATACAGTAGAACCCTTGATTTTGATGGCCGTTATTTGGTTGCTGGCTGGCCGATTGCTTTATACCGTTTTGATTCTAATATGAATGCGCCGAGTCTCTCATGGGAGAAAGAAAAATCTAATGCTTATAATGATGGTGAAGCTTTTATAATAGGAAATAGAATTTTAGCCGGGCAATATCTTTATAGCTTGAACGGCGAAGAATTAAATCGTTTTGAGTGGATAGGTAATGAGGCAATACTCCGTTTAAGCAATATCTATACTGATAGATATAATTATAACTATCTTTCCGAGCAGTTAATGGAATTAAAAAACTTTAGAAATCCAGGAAGTCTTTTTTCCAATAATTTACTTTGTGGGAGTAAAATGCAATGTTTAGATAATCAGGGGAACGAACTGTGGGTACTTCCCACTAAAATAGAACAAGAATACTACTCTCCAAATTCTACTTCCCAGTCTATTCCAGTGTATATTCGTTCCAACAGTGTCATTAATTTATGGAATGGTTCTGAAGGTTATGCTTATGGTATAAATAATCATCGACAGCTATTAGCGGTGGATCTGGAAACAGGTACCCCGGTATGGTATAGAGAATTTGTCTGTCCACCAGAACTTATAACTGATTTAAGAGAAAAAATTCCTCCTTTTATGCTCCCTCAAGTCGGTGCTTTGCTTGGTCAATCTGCTTTAACTAGGGGAGAAGGGTTTTCGGTAAATATTCAGAAAATCATTCCTTTTCAAAATTCTTTATTAATAGGAACCATTGATGGTAAGATCTATCGTCTAAGCACAGCCCATCTTGATCATTTAGAAGTTCAAGGTTATATTCCCTCCATATTTTATGGACCTTCTTCCCGATTAAAAGTTAAAATCCAAGCTTTTAATGAACCAGGAGTGGAGATACCCTTAGAAGATAAAATAGTGGTAACCGGAGATTATATTGACCAAAATCATCCAAGATATTATTATGTTCAAGAAGAAATTTCTCTTCCTGTAGGACTTCCTGATTCAAAAATGTATTTAGTAGATTATCCTAATCCCCCTTTTATAGTAACTGATAATTTTAATTTTATTGATATACAGACTTTATCTCCTCGAATTTCAGTTCCCTTGGTTATTGAAAATATCCAGTCACGTCCCCTAATAAGAAAAGATAAAGCTCAGGCAGGAAAAGAAACTGAGCTGTCTATGAACGAGGAAGCACAATTAAAATATAAACCCAAAAATAGTAATAACGATATTAGGCTTTGGTATGATGATTATGGGAAAGAAGACCTTTCCCAAGTAGTATATGAACATTCCTATCATATAATAGTAGGAATCAGAGATGCTCTGGATATACCCAAAGATTATGACTTTATAGATTTGCAGATTAATTTACCGGAAGGAATGGATACGGATAACCTAACCGTAAAAATAAATAATGAGTTGTATAGTTCATGGTCTTTAAGTGGTAATCTTCTAATTATTCATTGTTTGAATGCATTTTTAGAACAAAATACTAATAATTTAACTATAATTATATTAAAATCAACGGAGTGAATTTTTTAAAAATAAAAATATAATAATTTTCTTGGTCTATTAATTAAATAAAAATTGAAGATAGATGAAGGATGAAGATGGAGAGATAAAATATAAGGGAGTTATTTATGATGAAACATAAAAAGTCTAATAAATATTTCAAAATAGTTATTTTTATTTTAGGGGCTACTTTTATAATTTTATTTTTTGGAGCGATAAACATATTTGCTTCGGAAATTTTGTCTAGAGCAGATCAAAATTCGATCCCCAAAGGAACTATATTTTTAGATGCACAGTCCTTTGGAGAAATTATTTTTATCTCTGCAGACCAAAGTATCCTGATTTTTAAAAATTCTACTCCTCAATTAGAAAAATTGCATCCAGGTGATATCCTGTTCTTAAGGGTAAACGAAGATAGCAGTTATGGTAACTTATATCAGATTAAGCACCTTATGAAAGGTGAGCTTAACCGCGACAACGAAGGGATAATTATTGAAATTATTCCCTGGGTTAGGAATCATCCTCCCCTCATCTCTGGTCTTATCGCTCGACCTTCTACCCTGGAGATTGGCCAGCAAAGCGATTTAACCTGTTATGCCGCAGATGAGGATAAGGATGAACTTTTTTACAGTTGGATTAGTACGGGAGGAACTCTTTTAGGAAATGGTGCTAATATTACCTGGATAGCTCCTCATCAATCAGGTAATTATATCATTAACTGTGAAGTAACTGATCGTAGAGGAGGCAAAGATATTAGAGCAGTGGAGCTTTGGGTAGCAGAAGAATTTCCCCCATTAACCTATGCAGAAAAAGAGTTAATTCAAAAGTACGGGTGGGGGAATAATCGAGTCATTCGTTGGCCTGATGGTTATGTAGAGGTCTATGATGCCACTAATTTTAGCCGAATACAGGAAGTTTTAGACCGATGGAATGAAGTAATCGGGGGTAAAGTTATTTTTTACTTAAGTAATAATCCTCAAAGCCCGGTAAAGTTGACTTATAACCCAGAATTAAGGGAAGAAAATCTTTGTTATCATATCGATACTCACTGGAGTAATTATCAGTTATATGCCGCTGAAATAAAGATAAACCCGGATACTTCTTCTTGTGGTTATCCCCAAAACAGTTATTCCTTATATCTCCATTCCTTCAGTGGAATCGCTGGTTTTGATGTCTGGAAGGGAACCACCATTGATCGGGAAGATTGGCAAAACTTTAATCTTATCTCCGAGATTATGCAGACTATGATCAGAGCCCTTTATCAACTGCCATCTGCTTATAACTTTTAGGTGGAGGTCAAAAATTAATCATAAATTCTCTATCAATATCTAATTAAGAAAAGTAAAAAATTATTTAAAAAAGAATGGTTTTTAATATTAAGGAAATACTTAATTATTTAAAAAAGTAAGTAAATTTAAAGGATAATAAAAAAAATAAAGGAGTGAATTATCATGAAAACAAAAAAAGTTTTGAGGTTGGTGATTTTCTTTTCTATTTTAATGGTTATGAATTTATTAGTGTTTGCAGTAGATAGTGAAAAACAGGCAAGTAATTTTCAGTCCAATGGTGATTTAATTGATGGCTGGTACTGGCTGCGAGATTCTGCTCTTCAAAATTACGCAGAGTGGAAATTCGAAAACATTTCTCCTGGTACCGAAGATTTAGTTTTAGATATTACTGCCCTCGCCACTGATCGACCAAATGGAGGTAGTGGATTTAAGGCAAAATTTAAATTAATCTATGGATTTCCGGGGAGTGGTAATATGGGAGGTGTTTTTAAGACTAAAATAGTTACCCTTCCTAATGTTTCACCTCCGAATGATCCTTTAGGTTATGCCTGTCAGGGTCAAGTAACTGTGGATAGAGAATTTATTTCCGGTGCATCTACTATTGTTTTTCGTGTAGAACGAGAATTAACTCAGGATAATCATGTAGCTTTTAAGAAAGAAAGTATAGTTCTACTTACAGAGGAAGCAGGAGAAGGGCAATTTTTAGAGGGGAACCAATTACCCGAGACTAATGAATTAGAAGGGGCAACTCTAATTCCACCTGGCACTTATACTGGCTGTCTTGGTGAAGAGCCAGTAGGAGGTCAAATCGACGATAACGACTACTACAGCATCAGCTTAGAAGAAGGACAGCAAATTACCCTTCAGCTTACTATTCCAGGAAATGCTAGTTACGGAATTTCATTACTAACTCCCACTACTCACTATGACCGAGGTTCTGTTACCACCCAAGGAGGAATGAAAACCTTGGATTATGTTGCTGACTCTACTGGCACCTGGTATATCAGAATAACTCGTTCCTCTGGAGAAGGTGATTATCAGTTGTCAATTGATATTCAGGATCAGAATGATGCGGCAAGCGGACAGGATGCCGGAAAATCTACTCAAGAAGCTATACCTGTCTCTCCTGGTACTATTACTGGATTCTTAAAAGCTGGGGATGAATGTGACTACTACAGTATAGATTTAGAAGAAGGACAGCAAATTACCCTTCAGCTTACTATTCCAGGAAATGCTAGTTACGGAATTTCATTACTAACTCCCACTACTCACTATGACCGAGGTTCTGTTACCACCCAAGGAGGAATGAAAACCTTGGATTATGTTGCTGACTCCACCGGTACCTGGTATATCAAGGTATCTCTTTCTTCAGGTGAAGGAGATTATCAGTTAGCCATTGATATTCAAGACCAAAATGATGCAGAAAGCGGGCAGGATGCCGGAGATTCTTATCAAGGAGCCATTCCGATATCTACCGGTACTATTACCGGATTGCTAAAGGCAGGGGATAATGTTGACTACTTCAGTATAGACCTGGAAGAAGGCCAGCAAATTACCCTTCAGCTTACTATTCCGGGTAATGCTCAATATAGCATCTCTTTATGGAATCCTAACCACAACTCTCGAGGCTCTTCTATCACCCAGAGAGAGATTAAAATCCTAGACTATGTAGCTGACTCCACCGGTACCTGGTATATCAAGGTATCTCTTTCTTCAGGAGAAGGAGATTATCAGTTAGAAGTGAATGCCTCTATCGATAACGAGGGAGGACCGGATAATAATCCCCCGGTAATTTCCTCACTTGATGCCAGTCAAAATTCTGTAGAAGTAAATCAAGCTGTAACCATTACCTGTAGTGCCAGTGATCAGGATACAGAGACTTTTACTTTTAGCTGGTCAGTAAATGGAGAGATTATTCAAGAAGAGAGTTCATCTTTAAACTGGAACGCCCCCGATACTGCCGGCACTTATAACATTAGCTGTACAGTGAGTGATGGTAGGGGTGGAGAGGATAGCGAATCAGTAAGCATTGAAGTAACCGAACCAGGCAATGGTGAAAATGATAATATAGGGGAAGTTAATTATCGGATTGAAATAACTACCGGAACCCGAATTGCGGCAGGAACTGATGCAAATGTCTATATCACTATATATGATAAAGATGGCCATGATAGTGGTGAGATTTTATTGGATGATCCGGGAGTTAATGATTTTGAGATAGGAGATACTAATATTTTCTCGGTCACTGCAATAAATATAGAAAACCTTGATTATATTATTATAAGACATGATAATTCTGGTAACTTCCCTGGTTGGTATGTCGATGAAATTCAGGTATCTAATGAGGAAATTAATAAAGAATGGACTTTTTTCCCTGACCAATGGTTATCTACCGATGAGCCACCAGATTATCAAACTCAGGGAAAATTTTATCCACAAGAAGAAACAGTAGAAGATAATGTCGAGTACGTACTATCTTTAACTAATAATGGAAGAACTCTTACTAGTAACCTACCAATTTTTGTGAGCGAAACTGAAAAGGGCTCTGAAATTGATTTAGATGGTGATGGAATACAACAACAATGGGAAGATAAAGCAATAGAATATATTAATCCTTATATTGAACTTGATGAAGAAGAGCCCTGGTTGCAACATCAAGATAGTGACTATGTGGCAAACTATATAAGAGTACATCCCTATGACCCTTTTTCTACTTCAACAACCTTTAATTCAGCTAATTTACCTAAATATATTATTTTCCGTTATGTAGTTACTTGGAGCCAGGATTATGGTAGACAAAGTTATGGGGGTGTTAATTTTGACATTTGGACCAGTCACCCAGGAGATCATGAACGTGTATTTATGGCCTGGAAGGTAATAGATAGTAATACTTTGAAATTGGATTGGGTTTTTACTTCTTCGCATGGGGATCCCGATGCTCATCATGCAGTTTGGAATGCCTCATATAGAACATGTAATAAGGGTGACGTTGCAACTTGGCCTCCTAAAGAATATGATCATAGTGAAGTGTTTTGTGGAGAGCTGCAGTTTAATGAAGACGGCCGACTAGTTATTTATGCCTCGGAAGGTAAACATGCTCTTTACCCTTCTTGTGATATATGTGATAACAAAGTAATGTTAGTAGATCTCCCTGGTCCCGTTAATGTAGGTGAGGATTGTGGTGGAGGAGGACGTTTTCGGTTTGATTGTTATAATGTTGGAGAACCTCCTAATTTAACAGATCCTAAAGTTCATGATCTTGACCCGAAGCTTGATACTTTTAAAAATGATTTGCCAGATATACTTATTAACAAGCTGAAAAGCCATTATAGGATAAGTATAAATACGAGCGATAGAGATTTGGCTGGTACAGATGCAGAAATACAGATTAAATTATTTGGAGAAAACAATATGAATTCCCAATGGTTTACAGTATATTCAAAACCAGACCCTCCTCGCCTAGCTAGCCATGTTGGAACTTTCGAAAGAGGAGATAAAGATAATATTATTGTAGAATGTTCTGATTTGGGCAAGATTATTAAGATTCAAATCAAACATGATAATAGTGGTTTAGGGCCAGGATGGCATATCAATGAAATCTGGGTAGAAAATTTAGAAACTAATACCACCTGGCATTCTCGGCCAAATACTTGGTTAGATAAAGTATTATGGAATGATAATACCGATAAAACTTTTAATTTGGAGTAATGAATTGAAAGATTATCAAGGGGACGGATGTCTGGGGGTAACCGTCCTCTTGATACTAATTAAATTAAATATATTAGGAGAGATATAAAATATGAAGAAATATATTTTTCTTGCTTTAGTGACTGTCGTAATCTTTAGTTTATGTTTTTTAGTTAGTGCCCAAGATAAAGAAACTACCGAAATACCGGAAGGGTTTGTTTTTTATCATTATCAGTATGCCTATATGGATATCTCTTTATTTTATCCGGAGAATTGGATTAACTATTCTTCCCAAGAAAGAGGAGTAATGATTTATCTTCCTGATTCTAACGGAACCCTGATGTTTCGAGCAACACCCTTATTTGGAAAAGAATATACTCTTGCCGAACTATATTCTGTGAATATGGATACCCTGAAAGAAGCAGGTGCCGTTTTTTTAGAGTCTGTTCCGGATAAACTTTCCGGATATCCTGCTCAGCGGACTTTGTATACCATGAAATTCGGAAAAGATACACTTAAATTTATTCGCTATGATTCAATTATCGGAGATTTATTTTATTCTTTTAGCTTTAATACCCAAGAAGCAGAATTTGGAAAATATCTGAATGATATAATAAAAATAGTCCGTTCTATTAAGATTAATCAATAAAAGAATTGTTCCTTTCAATTTCTAATTTATTGATTTGTAAATGACACAGAGAACCGTTCCATGCATTAGTAAAATTTTTAAAAATATTTTTTAAAAAAAATACTAAAAAATGCTTTATTTATGATATAATATAAAATCGAAAAATTTAGTTAAGTAAGGAGGTGAAAAAATGGCTAAAATACAATGTGCTGTATGCGGAATGGATATAAAGAAAGAAAAATATGGCACTGAACATGAAGGGAAACATTATAGTTTTTGTTCGCAAGACTGCCAAGATGAATTTGAAAGTGACCCAGAAGAATATTTAGAAAAAGAAGAAAAAGAAGAAAAAGAAGAAGAAGAAGATTGGAATTAATAATCTAAAATTTAATAACTAATAGTACTTAAAATTATATAAAGCAAATAGAGAGAATATTATTCTAAAAGTCCTTTGTTAAACCACAAAGGACTTTTAGAATTTTTTAAGGCTACGAAGCATGCTTTTAAATGAGCTGTCTTGATCATTCTGAAAAAGTAGAGGTCCACTCTGGTTCGGGCGGAGGATGGGAATCTAATATTTTTCTCCATTCCTCGTCAGTCAATCTATTTTCCATGGATTGTTTAAATTCATAATAACTGAAAGTTGGTCCCACTCCTAATACCATCTGCTGATCAGGAAGTCTATAGGCGATTACCGCAGTTTTAATATAGCCCACTCCCTCTTC